>ERZ773031.7-NODE-7-length-126326-cov-5.575960_pt1 | contig 126326 bp, 147 predicted proteins | sample MGYA00511666_ERZ773031 | MGnify/ENA primary metagenome ERZ773031 (study PRJEB29015, sample SAMEA2738135) | human oral metagenome | biome: human oral; feature: human-associated habitat; material: saliva | place: China | collected 2250 ...
GTATTCAGTTCCCTCATTTTTTAATAAATGTCCCATACCCGGTCGAACTAATACTATATCTCCGACTTTAATACCTTCAACTTTTTCTCCAGTGCTGATTACTTCGAAACGTTTATTAATTTCTTCCGTCTCTCCTGGAATTACTAAGCTGCCGATTTTTTCTTCAGCAACCTCCTCTTTCAACTCTTTTAATAAAATGTTAAAATTGTAAGCTTTCATTTAAATTAATTTAATATGTTATAGTTTATAAAATATAATCCTACTTTACTGAGTTATTTCTTAACTGATTTATTTGATCATCTGTATCATTACTTTTTTACAAAGTTGTAGAAAGTACCGTTAGATGTTCGGAAACGAAAGGTTACGCCTAATTCAATATTAAGTGTACCTATCTTACATGAGCTTGAATCCCAAAGAACAGATGGTTTTATGCTAAAAGTTGTCAAACTAGCCTTTCCTACGTTAGTAATGTTGAAATTCATTCCAGCTTTTATAAGGCCTAATCCTTTGACATCACCACTTTGATCTGTTGTATGTCCACAGCCAACACCTAATACACTTTCTACTTCCAAAGTACGAGGTTCACCCCTATAACCGTCCAAAATATTAGTAAGGTTAAATCGGCTTTCCATAATTATAGTACCAAAACTTTTAATATTATCAACAGCCCAATCAGGGAGCTGCTCTATATCGTCGTATTTAACAGCACCTAAACTGTAATCTAAGGAAAGGCCAAACTTAGGAGAGAAATCCTTGTTCAAAGAAAAACCAACAACTGGATAATGTATCTGAAAAGGTTTATGTGCAGTTGTTTGAACACCCACATGTAAGCCTAATGATACGTTATCGAAGGCTTTTACAGATCTCAACTCTTGTGAGCTTGCACTAATTGATATAGCTATAAATGCTATAAGAATTAAAATAAATTTTTTCATACTTTCTATTTTTTAAATTAATTTTAAAAGTTTATAATAAATTACTCTCAATTATAAAGAACTTGGCCTCGTGTTATGTATATTTTTACCACTTCTAGAGATAATTTCGTTCAATACCCAAGTATTTTCTCCCTTTTTTGAGTACCTTATGACCTCATTTAGCTCTAAGTCTATTTCATGAGTTGAGAAATTGTTCCCTGTTAGTTTATCAATATCCCGTTTAGTACAAAGAACCAAGCCTTTTGTTATTATATTGCTTGATTTTATTCTTTTAATTATTGAGTTGATTGATAGCACTTTAGTAATACCTCTACCTAATAATCTAATGTTGTAATTGAAATCACTAATCACTAAGTAACTATCATACTTACTGATAGGAGAATCTTCACAGTGATTAAATAGATACTCAATAGATTCATCTGGAGTACTTAATCTTTTAACTACTATCAAGTCGACTTCTACCTTATCGTACGACAGAAAAGTTCGATCCATTGTTGTACGTAGCTCATTAAACACTATCCAACTGCCATTCTTTGGTATCTCGATAATAGGTAGTTTTATGAATATATCACCTGTTGAATTATTTACTAGTACTTTCATATATTAAATGTGACAGTCAATAATTGTAAATCTTGTATCATCTGGAAGGGATGTTACATAACTAACTAATTCTCTATAATATTCATCTTCACTGTTAATTATATCAACCCAATCAAATTCTTCTGATAAAACTACTCTAGTGCGTTTACTTAATAATTCATCAAGATTCAAAATATCTTTCTTTCTTGCGCTATCAGTACAGTTATCACTAAGCACCCATACTTTACTATCTACTGAATAACCATAGCAAAAATTTAATCCTTTTTCACTTTTTACTAGATCTTTCAGTTTTATTAAACCTACCCATCTTCCACCTACTTCATACCAGTCCCATTCAGTGATCCCTGGCCTATATACACCATCAGAATAAACCTTTACTGTTACATCTCCCCAATAGAAAGGTGTTACTGATTCATATAAGAGATTCTTGATTTGTTTTTCGGTTTTGTTTTTAAGATTATCATAGTCTCTAACAATCAAGTAAGTCTTATAATGACTAAGAATATATTGTTTTTTGAACTTATCTGGATCTTTCTTATACGAACTAACGAGACTTTTATCAAGCTCTGTGAATTCTTTATATAGTTTATTTTCGACCTCTTCCCTAGTTTCTAGAAGTTCTCCTACACTATCAGGGCCGTATCGATCTAATAACTCCTTATAATTTTCTCCAATTACTAATACTGAAAAATGCATAGTTTGTTATTTATTATTTTCACTACTAATAAGGAAGATAAAGCCAGGTATTTCTACCCGGCTTAAATTTTATTCAATTTTTTTCAGTTCTACATCATATATCTTAGATACAAATTCTGTAAGAGAACTGTAAGATGCTATATCATTCCAGACCTTTTTAATACTATCAAAAAGATCATAATAGATAATTTTAAGATCTGAGCCACAATACACTGAATTATAACCCGCAATGAAAGATTCTAATACTGACTCCTCATTGCTTAGTTTATATTCAAAATATTTACTTCCATAACAGTATCTATCTATTGCACGTGAAATATTTGGTAAACTATAATTAATGTTCTTATATGTATTTTTAGTCTCCCAAATACTCTTTATAACTAACAAAACTTCTTTTTCAGATGGTTCATATATATTAATTTTTGCATCTTTAAGTATTGTCATTATTGCTGGATTGATAGAAGGATCTGTGTAATATGGATCGCTACACAGTTCACTACCACTACTATCTTTTTTATTATCTTGGATATTTTCACCTACAAAATCCCAATCCTCAATATCAGAATTTTTAGTTAAGTATTTATAATTGTCTTTTGTCTCCTCCATATCAATTGTTACACTTACTTTAACTGGAGAAGATGTAGATAACTTATTTATTATCTCATCTAATTTATCTGATGCTGTCTTAATAATTATTGTTCTTCTATGCATATCACTTTATTTAATTTACTATTATCATTTATGAAGTAATTAACACAGTTTTCATTTTCTGGATCTAGGTTAATTACTCCTTTATACTTAGTTGGATTAAAACCGCTTGGATAGTAGCAATGTGCATGGATAGACCTAAAACCATCTTTTGCAAAATTCTTAGCAAAAGCCTCATCCACACGCTCTATATTTTTGTTAGAATTAACTAGACTTCCTACATATTTAGGGCTCAATTGTTCCATCCACCTAATTCCACAGTGAGTATTAATATAAGTTTCTCCCCTGACTTTATATATTACGTACTCATTTAGTTTGTTATTCATCGCATCTAAGTAATCCCAAGACTCTAATGTTCCTAGGCCTTCAAATTCTTTAGCAGTAGTTGTTAGAAAAATATCAGGAATTAGACTATAAATACATGAGGCAGCTATCTTTCTATCTGCATTCTTTAATATTTTCCATCCTAAGTATTTTCTGAGTCTTTGTTCATGATTCCCCTCTAAGTAGTAAACATTATCTTTATCTGACTCTATTATACTATCCATTATTTTTCTACTACCACCTTTTTCTGTGCCATCTATATAATCTCCATGAAATATAGTAAGATCAAAATCATTCAAACTAGGCAAGTGATTTTGTAGTATTGACCAGTGAGAGTGAAGATCGGATACATGAAGAATTCTATCGTTTTCTTGTAACTCTTTTATATATGACTTACAATTCCAATAATAATTAACTTCATGAAATGTCTTTATCTTATTACTGACACATAGAGACTTAAACTGATCTAGTTCTGATTTTAATTGACTCTTAGATTTAGGCTGGTATCTTTTGTCTTGATATTTTCTATTGTTGTTTATATAATCAGATGGTGCAGGGAATATTTTGTAGAAGACTGTATATCCAAAAATTCTAGCAAGTTGTTCTACTATTATTGTTGATTCATTTTCCATATCAATAACCATCATAGTACCAGTGCTTGCTTTAGAACAAATTGCACTCATATAATTACTGTATATAAGATTATCATATGAATGTACTAAATATCCCCCATCACCTTTATATTCAGGCCTAAAGAATAAAGATCTTAAGTTATTAATATCTAATAGAAAATCATTAAGACCTTCATCCTCTACCCATTTTAATTTTTCTGACTTAATGAGCCCTTTCAGTATTATAATAGACCTCACTTATTCAGGTAATTTATATTTCTGAAGCTCCTGTATCTTTGGTATAAAAGACCACATAGATTGAAGCACAGATAATACGCTAGTTGTTGCACCGGGGAGTAGTGGTGATTTATATCTTTCACAGAGTGTTCTTACAAGTCCATAGTTCACATATTCATTACTACATCTTGTAACTGCTTTTCCTGATTGTACAATTAGCGAAAATTCAACCATAGGTACAATACTCTGACTCTTTTTCAAGAAGTTAAAGAATATTGCATCTGCTGACATTGAATAATCTAAGTCTGCACTAATTTTTGTAACAAACTCAGGATTATCAAAAGTAAGAGTTGGATTCATTGCTTGACCTGATTGACAATTGAGCAGGAGAATTTTAACACCCCTATACATAACAATACCTCTACCAGGTTCTGTACTTGTTATCATTGCTACTCCTTGTGCGAATTTTTCTTGCCAAGGTTGATTAGCTGGATTTAAGTCACTAGATCCCATTAGTGCTATCTTAATATAATCTTCAAAACCTTCAGGAATAGGTTCAGCACCGGAGATCATTGCAACATTTGGACTAAGTTGTTCCATTATGTTCAATTAATTGTTTAAAAATAAAAAGAACCGAATACTCATTTTTATTCAAAATTTTCTTCGATTCTATGTCTTTGTTATTATACCCAATCCACTACTTTTGAGTTTTTCTTAAAGTAATTTTTTAGGTCTTCTATTCTATCTCTTTCTATCCAGATTGCAATATCCGCATAGTCAGGTGTACCATATTTTACATAAACCTGATTATAACAGTATTTTGCATTTTTTGTATTCTCCAAGTATTCACGATAAGAGTCAATTAGTAAAAAATCTCTTTTGTTCTTTATAGCTTGTAGTATATCATTTTTTCTAATATCTTCGCTATAACCTCCACTAAGATCATTTACTGGCAAGAATTCTAGATGTTTAGTGATATTTCTGAGTGATAAATTAAAAAACCTATCAATTTCCCTCATCAATGGTCTCATAAATTCTATGTTCACTGATGTCTTTGCTATTCCATTTCCCAGATCTTTTGTATCAGCATTACCTTCTGGAATTGGAAAAGCTAACATTACTGAATTAGACTCTACTTTCGAGATATTTAAGTTCTTAGGTGAATCTTTCAAGTTCTTTATCATACCACAGAAATGTGGATAATACTTCTCCAAAATATTACTGGTTAATGTAACCATAAAAATATTACCGCTTGGATCTACTTCTGAATGTATTTTCATATATTCTTTTATTTATTTGTTTTCATATATAAGAGTTATGAGCCTTTGTATCTACTACTTTTTATTATTCAGATAAGATAACAAGTCTCTATTAAATAATAATGGCTGGTAATTTATTGTAGGTTTTTCGAGAGATCTGATAAGCTTAGTTAACTCATGAAACTTAGTTTTCTGTATTTGAGGCTTTTCGAAATTCCTCATCCTAAAAACTCTAATTCCATAAGCATTCATTAAGTACTTATCTCTAGTTTCATCTGTATCATTAACTTGGTCATCATGATAATCACTATCTAATTCCACTGCAAGCTTAAGTTCTGGAAAGTAATAGTCCATCATGTAATACATTCTTTTCTGTCCGTCAAGTCTCAGTGAGTTTTGAATAATAACAGGAAATTCTCTAAATATAGTAAGAGGTTCCCAGTATCCAATATTAATAATCGAATCAAATATTTTAGCTTGCATTGATCTTTTTCTTAGCTGTTTATTTCTTGTAAATCTTTTGCAACTAGATGGACTCGGATAAATTATATTCTTAAAATTACATAGTTTACCACTAAACGATAGACAGTAAACAGGGAAAGGTTGACCTATTATATCTGGAAACATAAAGGTCTCCTTATAATCAATTTCTTTTTTCTTTGCCATAATAAAATGATTAAAAATAAAGCGGGAAATTACTATAATCACTTACGGTAACTTCCCAGAAGAATAATTAACAATTATTATCAAAAATTATTTCGTATCTTTGTTAGAAAACTTAGTTAAGTAATCTTCACCTTCAATATCTTTTAGTATTTTATGCAATTCACTTAACTGAACTAGACAATTTATACAGGTTACTATATCACTTTCCCCGTTAAATGCTAAATGTTCTTTTCTAACTATTTCTTGACCTCCTGCATATTCTGTTTGACACTGTTCTTGCCACTTTTTGTATTGAGCAACTGGTTTTCCACAGATTCCACAGTCAAGTATTTTGTCTCCATCGTCAAAATTAACCTCAACATTATCTCCTAAGAAAGAATGAAGTAGGTGTCTGATGTAATTCTTATACTGTCTACAACCATAAGCATTTAGTAACATTAATATTTCTTTCTGCTCTGGTACTAATAGTCCTACAATATTTCCATAGGTTTTTGTTCTGTAGGTCTGGATCTTCTCAACTAATTCCATGTGTTTTAGGTTAGTTGGAAATTGATAGACATAAATAATATTTCTCTGATAAGCTGATAGAGGTGTTTTCTTCAGCTCCTCAATTAATTTCTCTTTTTCTAGTCCTTTAAATTGTTCTATATATTCTCCTAATTTCATAGTAAAACTTATATTAGGTAGCTTAGTAGAATATCTCAGAAGGTAATAATTTAAATACCTTGCTCAAGTCTTCTTTTATCTGACCTTGTATAATATAATCTGCTTTAAAAAATCCTCTTTCTTTTGCTTCTTTATTACTCATTTTATATAATTTGTTTTTACTACATATATAAGATTTGTAGGCCTTACACTAGGTCCATTCTCCAAGGTTCTTCTTTATACATACTAAAAGTTAGGATATTTGAAAAACCTGAAATAGGCCTAGGTAACATTGAATTTAATATTTCCCAACCTACAAAATCATGGTAAAGATCTCTACCACTTGGTTGTCCAGGTCTAATAAAAGTACCTGTTGGATATCTACCATTATTTTCTTTAATACTACATAAGATAGGGTAGATTAATTCCATATCTAGATCTGATATTGTAGAGATTGACATATTTTCTTCTCCCTCTACACCCATAACTGTAATAATTATAGTATATTCTCTGCTCATAATGAATACTTCTTCTTTAATAAGTCTTTGATAGTATTAATAAACTCTTCCTTACTTTTTGGAAGATCTGTTTTATCTATTATGGTATTCTCTACTAAAAATTTAATACCACTGAGATTATATCCGCCAATTGGATAACTATCTTTTAATAAACAACTTGCAAGATGCTTTGAGTAATAGGTTTTATTGATTATACCATTTATTGTGTAATCAAGCAGTACTTTAGGATCTACATGATATCTTAAGATATCAGGGTTTAATTTAAGTAGATAGAAAGCATTCTCATTTAATTTTTTACCGTTACTTAAGAATTTTTCTAGGCTTACTGTTTTTATAACTTTATTAACATCATTGTTATCAATATTATCAAAACTTATAACCTTTCCTATTTTTGTCGCAGACAGTTTCGTCTTCATCCTATTACTAACTGCTATCCCTGCATCAGAATAGTACTCTCTTACTTTGTCATCATTATCGAATACTCTATTATTATTTATTAGGTTTGTCAGTACCTTTTGCATATTCAATACTTCTTTTCGATCTATGACTCCTAAGAATGAATCCCTAGTATTATCTGAAACTGTTATTACTAAGTCGTCATTATTTTTTACACTTAGATCATATGCAGTATTTATAATATCTAAGACATTAAAACTATTAAACCTATATCCATAAGAATTTCCATACATGTGTGACCAATCTGAAGTTGTTTGTATAGATTCATTTATTTTTCCTAGGTAGATGAAGAATTTATCATCCCCCATTACATACAAATATCCAGGTTCAAGTTTAGTTGTCTTAGGTAATGTTTTATAGTACCCAAGTTTACAATCAAGACTCTCAGTACCACTCTCATCCTCTAACGAAATTACAGTCCTTTGTCTTGCAATTGAACCACCGATCATTTTAAGTCTATAGGTGTTATTGATATCCATACCATTTAGTCCATACTTAGAAATTTCACCAACTAATAAGTCTGCACGCATATATAGAATAACTCCCTTACCATTAGTCTTTTCAAGAAGTTCTGGGCTTTTTACTATAACACTTACAAGATCTGAATAGTATCTAAACTTATGAGGATAAAAACGTTCCTTATTATCTGGACTCGTTTTTAAGATAGATATAGTGAACCCTTTATTTCTAACAGTTACTCTATCATAGTTTACTTTATTCCTACTCATGTAATATGCAATATCATTCCTATACATTTTCTTTGTAGGACTTTCAAAGACAAAGCCGAAAATTGTATTATTCTGACTTGCCCTATGTGATCCAACCATCCAATACGGTTGATCTATTTCATCTTTTGTTATAAAAAAATCAAGATAATACGGTATACTTATCATATCAAAATTAAGGAGTTAAGAAGAAGAAAAAAATAGCTGAAAGAGAGTCATATCTCCCTCAGCTTTTTATATATTTTAAACCCTACAAAGATCACCTCTGTTCTTGGCAATCATCTTCGAGAATTTATCTTTTAGTCCATGTTTATTAATGAACCTCAATATATCTTCTTCAGTTCTTGGAATTCGTCTGAGCCCCTCTAAATCTGTTATATATACAGTTGAGGCTCTTCTAACAAATTCCTCCAAGAACTCACTAATTGAAACAATCTGGGTTTTCTTTGTTTTACCATTTCTTATCATGGTAAACTCACCGTCTAATATGATATCTTTAGCGATGATTTTAAAACCTTCAGTAATATTTAGACCTTGATTAATTATTTCATCTAAAATCTTTCTCCTTGCAGTCTCGTCCACTTCCGTCTTACTAAGCTCTATGTCACTCAGTTTCTTTTTTCTCTCCGTTTCTGTATCTTTTACGGAAAACTTTGACTTAGCCCAGATTCCCAGTAGCACCAATCCCATTGATGCACCTGCGAACGTAAACGCCTGCACTTTACTAACTCTTCTCATGTTTCAATTCTTTTAAAAAATTAATACTATTTTTATATATTACATTTCTTATTTCTCTAAATAATATTGTAATCATATATGTTATACGTGTCTAGGTTTTATTGACATTTCAAGCAAACTCAAAACATCACCGTACTCCACTATAAAACTATGAGATAGTAATATAGCTTCGCTCAATCATTAGCTTCACAACTTTAGTGCTAATAGTCCCTTATGCCACTTAGAGGCTATTGAGATATGATAAGGGTCAGTGTGAGAACAGACCAAGAAACATGAGATATTATAGGTTATATTTACAACAACCATTAGTCCATTCTCACATTTATAAGGCATCTAAAGGGCAAGAAAAAAAAAGATTAGATAGTTTTTATATCTAATCTAAAAAAGCGGTCTCTGTATTAAACAATGACTTTTAATTCTTCTATGTCTGTTGTTTTATTTTTAAGTGAATTCATCAAGTCATTACACTTTATTGACCTGGTGCTTACATATTTAAGCTGATAATTATTGCAATTTTTCAAGTCTAATATAATATTTCCAGACTTATCTTTGCAATAAAATAGCTTATTAATCTTAGCACCAACATATCTAAGTGTTTTATTATTTCTAGTACTAAAACAGGTATCCACTATACAATCAAAATGTTCTCTATCATTTAGGTATACAATAGCAGCCTTTTCTCCGTCTACTAATAGAATAGAGAAATTACCGCTCCCTAATTCCACCACATCTAAGTCCCATAAGTAATTAACTAAGTTATTTCCAAAGAAGACCCTTAAGTTATTACCAGTGAAATTATTAGATGGTACATAGACTTCAATAGCCTTCTCCTTAGTCCAAGAACATCTATTTCTAACTTCAATTAATAAATTATTTACTGTATTATTTAAAATTTCATTCCAACCATTTTCTTTCATACTACTTATAAGGAACTAACTATTAAAACCTTATTATTGATATAAATAAAGGAATATGAGTGAAGAAAAAAATCAAGAACAAGAAACGATCGGATATGGTTTGAAACCAATCAAAGTTGTTTTAGACACTCCGACAGGAACAAAGGAGTTAATCTTTGAACCAACAATATGGACAGAAGAAGAAAAAAAGAAAGCAGGTGGATTAGCATGTTATGGAAATTGTCCTTATGGATGTGACCTATGCATGAAAATACCTTGTCCTTTAAATTACACTGAAGAAGATGATCCTGATATTGGATCTAGATTTTCAGTTGCGGATATATGTGGTGCACTTGGGGATAAAAATAGTAAATTCCTTCCAAGTAAGTATCTTAAGGATGAGTACAGATATTATCGTCCTGCACCAGGAACTTTAGAGGATAATTTCCCTGAGTTTCAAGAAATATATGATTCTATCTACAAAGATGGAAAAACGTTCTTTAGTCTAGGTGAAGTAATTGATACAGTTTGTCCAGATACTTGTGACTTATACTGTAAAGATCACTCAAGGTGTACTACAGAAAACGGTATGTGTTTTTTGAAAGACCTATTAGAAAAAAGAAATAATAGGTTCTTAAATAAGGATGGATTTAAAGATTGTAAAGATAGATCAAGTGAGCTATAGATATGAGTTACTTACCTCCAGATTATTCCGAACTTAGTAATCCCAATGAAGAGGATGAACTGTTAGAAGATTTAGACGATGACGATGATGACCTTGATGATATCGACGAAGGTGTAGAAGAAAACTACATAGAGCAAGTCGAAAGAGGTCAGGAACAATTTAACAGAGAAATTCTTACTCAAAATAACAATAATAATTATAATATGTCAGATCAACCTTGGAAATCTTTTTCGAGTGGTGGGGAGAATAAGGCCCCATGGGAAAAACCTCAACCTCAGGCGAATAATTTTGGATCGTCTTGGGGAAATAGTAGGTGGAGTAGTAATTCAAATTCTTGGTCAGGTAATGGGTTTAGCTCATTTGGCCAACAACCCCAACAGACAGACTACTCAACTAATAGTAAGAAAAAAACTATCTTAGTCGTAAATGCATTAGATTGTATAGTTGAGTCTTATGATAGTAATGGAAAACCTGGTATAATACCTAGATCTATTTTCGATCTAAAGCCAAGATTTGATGTATGGGAAAGAATTGCAAGCTTTAACCCAACTTATATTTATATATTATTTCCAGCTAATGGAATAATACCGAGTATTAATGACCCAGAAGTAATTGAGGTTGCATCTAGGTATTTATCGCTATGTATCGAATCATACCTAAGAATTCCAAGACGTCACTGTACTATTGTGAAGGAGTCACTTGGCACAAATAAATTAAATAATATAATTTTACTACTAGGACCTAATATGAAAACTGATAATATTTTATACTTAGGTGTTAGGTCTGGCAGATTTGGTCTAAGTTCAGAAGATAAGGACGCGGCAGCACTAGTTAACATAGATTATATGGACTTATATAATTTGCTGTCAGGTCGTTATGAGTATGAATAATCTGCTAATATATTAGTCTAAAAATCTTATTAATGATAAAAAAATTGAAATAAAGAATGAGTAAAAAAGATTCAATTAATTTGAGAATTTTTGCGGCATTAAAAGTCTCAGAACTGAGTCAAGTGCCACTATTTTTGTTAAGTAACCCAGGGATAGGTAAAACGACCACAGTAAGATTGTTTGCCAAAGTTAGGGGTTATGAAGTAGTAGCAGTCCATGGTAACAGAATGACACCTGAAGCTATATTAGGTTATGACTGTGCACCAAATGACGTAGACAAATTTGATTCAGCGAGACACTTGAAGCCTACATGGTTCAAGAGAATATTAGAAAACAAGAAGAATGGTAAGAAGAGTTTATTATTCCTAGATGAGTTAACAACTTGTAATGAGTTTGTGCAATCTACTTTATTAAGTCTTGTATTTGATAGAGAGATTGATCAAGATAGATTACCTGATGATACATTGGTAGTAGCTGCAGGAAACTATGCAAATAATCTTAGTAATACTGCAACGATTTTACCACCAATGTTGAATCGTTTTATGCTGTATAATATTAAAATACAGCCTACAGACCTTGATGTATTCTTTAACAAGTACAAAGGTGGTGCATTAGGTAAAAGAGAAGATTATTTTGAGACTCTCTTGAAGCAGATGGAAGAGATTGATAAACAAGAGCGCCATTTCTCTGAAGAAAAAATGCTTAAGATTGGAGATACAATTGAAAGTACTTTTCTCTTAACTACAAAGATGTTAATGACATCTAATGAGAGACCTGTAGATTTATCAGTGACTGAACTACAGACTATCTACTCAGATGTAGATGGAGATAATGATCTACCAAATTTCATATCCCCTAGAAGTGCTGTATATGCAAGAGATATTACTATTGCAACATACAAGGCTTTCGGTCCAGCAGGCATACAGTCTGAAAATTACAGAAATATGATGTTTGGTCTCATTGGTATTGGTCTTAAGAGGTCAAATAATGGAGATGTATTAAAGAGTAAAATCTCTGATGAATTCTGCAGCGCAATGGAAAGAGCTGTAACAGACTTAGAGAAATTGAATAATGACGATATTCCTAAGTATGAAGAGTTCTTTAGTGCTACTATAAATGAGCATAGGACTGAAGATGGAAAATTTACGAAAGTAATGGATATTCCAACAATTAATGCGCTAACTAATAAGATCAGTGAAATGATAGGCGATAAGAAACTTCAGGGCATTGAAAGACCTCTTGATAAAGAATACGTTAAGAGTATTTGCAACCTTTTGAAAATTTCATCAGAGACTATCAAGAATTATAAAATAAATCCAATAACAAATAATGACGAATCTAAGAAATCAATTGAAAAGATTTCATCAGACATAGTCTATTGGAACAACTTGGTTGAGTTAATGTCAAATATTACTCGACTAGTGAAGAGTTCAGAATTCAACTATGATCAGGATGCAAAGACGATCATAAAAAATACTCAAAGTGATCTGAGGACTTCAAGTTATAGAATAAAGTCTATCAGAAAAACTCGAGTGACAACTGATCCAGCTCTCGGTAACATGCTTCCAGAGCTTAAGAGTTTTGTAAAATTGGATTAATAAATTTAAAGGCCTTTGAGACTGAATTTATCTTCTCGAGGTCTTTTATTTTACTTAATTATTTTATGAGAAGAAAAGAAGAATTAGAGTTTGTAGAAAATTTTGTAAAAAGAACTTACAATAATCCTAATTGGGGAAATAACCTAAGGGAAGACTTGAAAAAACCATATAACCCAAGTAATCCTGAACTTGGCTACTCATATAAGCAAACAATTACTGATCAGGACGGTAGAATTGCTAATATATATAACGTAGTCTGTGCAGATACTGGTAATCCTGAAATAGATTATCGAGTAAAGCTTCATGAATATGGACATATTTATCTAGCACACCTGGATGGAATACATGAAGAGATAGATACTAGAATTTGTAATGTATTCAGGGATTATAGGGGTGAGCTAATAGATCTCATTAACAAAGAGTGTGGTATTAATTTTGGTGATAGATTAATAGAAAGAGTTATTGATGATCCTGTTCTCAATCATAGCCTTCATAATATTGCAATGGATATGGAGGTAAACTCTAAGGTACTAAGTACCGAGGATGTTGAGAAACTAGAGATGGAGATAACAAAGATATTACCAACAACACTGGAAGATAAACTCAAGGAAGTCTTAGATAGTACCGATGATGAAGATCTAAAAAAGAAAATAGAGGATCGACTAAATAAGATGCAGAATGAGGCAAAAATTAAGCTTATACTTCCAGAAAGATACCATACAAGTGATGGAAAACCTTTCCCAGATGAGCTTGATTATATTGAGTATCTTATCATGATCGTTAAAAATCTAGATCAGTTTGTTAAAATGCTGATAGATATTAATAATGGTGGTAATGGAGATACTAGCAATGTTAGTTCACAAGATGTAAAGGACGCACTAGGTGATGAACAAAGTGCGATGGATAATCTTGATAACTTAATGAAACGGGCCGGTATGTCTGAAGGTGATACAGATAGCTCAGCAGATTCTGACTCTGATGGAGAAGGTGGCGATGGAGAATCATCATCAAATGACTCTAGTAATTCTGGTGGTTTTAAAGGAACATCTGATAAAATAAAAGCAAGAGAAGGAACTAGAGCTGATAAATTTTCTGAACTAGAGGAAGGTTCTCACAAAGATCATGGAACTAATTCTAGAGACCTTGCTGATAGGAGGCGAGAAAAAGGAGAGATCAGAGCAGGTGGAGGTACTGGCTGCAGCTCTAATGGAGGGTCAAATGGTACTAGAGAAGTAACAAAGACAGATGAAGTTGATGAAGCTATTGACCTAGTACTTAGAAACTATAAGAGCAAGGTAGTGAAACGTGATATCAAAAGAGATATGATGTGGAACTATAATAAAGGTATTAACAGAAATATCATAGCACCTGCAATATTACCAAGGGTTACAATAAAAGAAGATCCTAAAATAGTTTACCTGATTGATATAAGTGGTTCGATGGATACTGGACTAGTTGATAGAATCCTAAATACTATTGCAAAGAAAATGAAAACAATAGGCAGGGGACTTAACTACGATATCATAAGCTGGAATACTAACTTAGGTGAACACTTGAGAGATATTAACCCAAGAAAAGGTGTACCTAGAATTTCTTATGGAGGAGGTACACGTATGGCAAAGGGAATTAAGTATTTCAGAGATAACTATGATGAATCTGCAGTACTTGTAATTATATCAGACTTTGAGGATTACTTAGAGGAGTGGAAGGATGTTGAAAAAGATATGAATAGGTATGCACTATATGGATTCAATTATGGTGCAAGAAATCCTGACATAACCTTTAAGAATATTACTGTTAGAAACTTTAATGTAAACTATAATAGGAGATGGTAGATGTGAAGAGAACCCTAGAGCACTGAATTATTACATCATTTGAAATAGTTAGAGAACATACCCTTAATAATTAAAAACTAAAAATGATTGATGCAATAAAAATTCAGAGACTTGTAGGATCTATATACAAAAACACTTTTAAAGTTTTTGAAGTCAGTAGTCCACCTGGTGAAAGTAATAGTGTCTTTGTTAGCTTAGGTATTACTACTCAGATTGAAACTATTGAAAAAATAAAGGAGATCTTAGGAAGCCTAGGTAAATATGAAACAAAGCTGATAGAGTTGGAGAGCAGAAAAAATGAGAAGGGGTTTATTAATACAATAAGTCAAAACACAAATCCTTCTCAATATAAACTCGAAGACCTACCCGCTGATTTGATGAACAGAGAAGAAGCCTATTTTGAGATTAGTAGATTACGAAGTGAAATAGATCCAGTAAATGGTAGTCTTAGTTCTATTGTAAGATGTGGAGTAGCAGTTCAGAAGTTACAAGCATTATTAGATAAACTAGACGAAACAGATAAATGGGATTCTCATATGATTCAGAAACTGGGTGATGGGAATTATAGAATATTTCACCTCTATGTTAATTACTCAAAACAAGGTGACTTAGAAAAACGAATAGGAATATTAATAAATGAAAAGGTACGGGATTAAATTTCTCGTGGCAATGTTGATTGGATTTGGTATTGGTATATATGTTGGAGAATGTATATACTCACCAAGTCCAATTAATTTCAAATCTCCAAAAATGCCAGAGAAAGAAATAAAAAAGGAGAATGACTTAATTGACTCACTGAAGAAGAAAGAGGTGAAAGTTAAGGATAGCATAATTTTTGAGAAAGGTGAAGTAATTATATTAGAGAAAAAGAAGATTATCGAGAAGAATAAAATAGACAAACTTCCCCTCGATAGTAATATAAACTTCCTGAAAATAAAATTGAGAGAATATGAACAAAACAATTAAAATCATTATAATAATCCTTATTTTCTTATTGTCTTTTGTTTTATCTAGTAGTGCACAAAATAAGGTAGTAATAAATGGAGATACTCTTGTTACTATTACACCAGAAAATCTTAAGACAATTAATAAGATAATAGTAGACCTGGAATATAGCAAGAAAATCCAAACTAGGCAACAGAATATTATTAAGCAAGATTCGGTACTATTGGGGATAAAAGATTCTCTTATTTTGCAGTATAATATAAGAGAAAAAAAGAAAGAAGAATATTATATAAGCCAAGCAAGTAAGTTAATAGAAGATAATAATAAACTTAGAAAAAAAGCCAGAGTAAAATCAACTTGGCTAGGTACAATTGGTCTAGTGCTTGGTTTGTTAGTAGGTCTTATCGTGAAATAGTAAAAATTTCCACTACATAGACCAGAGACCCTTATATAAGAAGTAGGAACTTAGAAGAATATTGATATTTGTATAAAGTATTGATATTCTTTTTATTTTTTGAGAATATGATAGAAATAGTCATAAATTTTGATAGTTCTAGGAATGAGTATAAAATATATGAGCCAACAACAGATACATTAATGGCATCTAGTAACTTAACAGAAGCCCTATGTTTACTTAATAAATTCATAGAAAGTAGCGGATTATCAAGTATACCTAATATCCTAGAATGTCCTAATATCTCTTATCACTTAGATTCAGCAACAATGAAGGCTATGATTGAAAGTAATATAGCCCTGATTAAGAGATTACAAACAGCACCATCTGGCTTTACACAATCAAATAGAAAGTTCGGAGGGCAGACAATAGTACAACAAAAACCTAAAGATAATTTCCAGAAAACTAATAAGAATAAAACATCTATGTCATACGGTTTTTCTGGTGCTGATGGTTTTAGAAAAAGTTTTAAGAAATTTAAAGGTAATAGTAAATTTTAAAGTATATGAAATCTAAAGTAAAAATTCAAACATCTTTTGTATCACCTGTTACATTAGATTATTTCAAGAAAAACAACATTCTTCCTGTATTTATTATTAGGAATATTAAAAACTCAGAACTAATAGGTAAGTGGAGCAATACTGCGGTTCACTTTAGAGATTTTGCACCTAGTAATGAACTATTTAGAAGTAGAAGAGATGGGCAGATTGATATAGACTCATACAAGAAACAATATGCACTAGAGATAACAGAAAGGACAAACTTACAAACCTTTATAGACACACTTGAATCACTTGTTGAATTATCTGGAGCAAAATCTGTAGTACTATTAAGCTATGGAAGTGATTATAATAGTTGTCATAGATCAGTACTAGGTATGATTCTGAATAGTAGTGGACTTTTAGAAAATGAAGTTAGTGAGATTAAAGTATGGAAAGAGAAATACTAACTAAGAGATCTGTAGAAGATATAGAGGAATCATTTTATAACTACTTAGAAAGCTTAGAAATATATCCAGCTAATGTAACATTTACTAGAGATTATAATGAAACACTGCTACTCTCAATAACTACACCACTAAAAGAAGACTTAGATCAGATACTTGACATCTTAGATTATAATAGTTTCTGTGATAAAAAGTGCTTTGTTGTAGTAAAAGAATATAATACTCTGATACTATATGGAATGGCACTTACTAATTTCTTAGTTAAAGTAGGCTTATGAGAGTATTAGATATATTTAGAGGGTTTATGTCTCTAAAATATAAACCAGGTGAAAAAGGGTTAGTAACACAGGATATAACATTAGGAACTTTTATATTAGGTAGATTAAAGGAAGATAAGCTCATTATTATCTACTTATACAATGGAAATAAATTTTCTATTCCTATTGAGTGGTTATCATTATTTAAACAACTTCGTATATCAAGCGGAACTGAAATATCCTATGTAAATGACTATCCCAGTAATGAAGAGGAAAAATATCTTGAGACAATAATTAGAAAGTTTATAAAATTAGAGTCTCAATTGGAAAATATTGATGGAGAAAGATCTGATTTTTTAGATACACTTGCAAGTATTTGTGAACTTAAGACTCATAGATTCATAAAATACTTATCAGATGAGTTTGAAGTCGAACTGGAACCATTAAAACTAGAACAAACTAATGATGATGACTTATATCTATGAAAATTAGTATATACACGGACGGATCACACCTAGATAAATTAAATAATGGAAGACTAGGTTGTGGTGGAGTCATGATAGAAGATGAATCAAGCGGATATGGAAAACTAATTGATAGCTTTGGAACTGAACTTACACCTTCTTATATGATAAAAGAATATGGAAGTGACAAATGTAGTAACCCAACAGCTGAAATGATAGGAGTCTTATGTGCACTGAAGAAATTTAATGTTCCTAGTAATGCTAAAGAGATTGTTATTTATGCAGATTATATAGGAGTTAGAGAGTGGTGCAATAATAAGTGGAAAATAAAAGAACCATACATAAAAAAAGTAAAACAGCAAATAGATGACATAATAAGTCAGAAAAACTTAGTGGGAAAAATTAGATTTGAATGGGTAAAGGCTCATCAAAAATCTATTAATAAAGACTCATATTGGAATAATTATGTTGATCTACTTGCAAAAGGTAAGAAATAAATGGCACAAGAAGGCAGAGGTTTTTGTAAGAATAATGAGATTAGAATACCTAAGGAAAATCAACAAGGTAATATTTCATTAGATAAAGTTAGAGGTTCAAAAGTAATAATTAAATCTCTAACAATTAGTAATGGATTTAATTGGGAACCTATAAAAAACAAGGAATATACAATAAGTGATATAGCTTTCAGAATTAGTACCGATGGCAAGTGTTTTACTATTGTTAAGATTAAAGAAATTCCCGACAGAACATTCACACTTAAAGATATTGAATTTAAATTAGACTAAGATGAATGAATTAAAATTAAGCAATAGTACAAATATGGATAGTACCACAAATATAGATAATAGTGAAGAAAAATTAGTGAGAATAAACTATAGGAGTGATTTTCCACTAGCTATTAGGTTGAGCAATTTTTCTAATTTCCCTGACTATAATTTCGAACTTCGTGCTACTGTCGATAATGAAGTTAAGTCATACTGTGTTGAAAAGAAAGATGGTGTATGTAAGAATTGTAAGATACAAGGTGATCTGTTAATTATTTTCTTCAATAATCATGGTCTTAGTACTGGTAGACTTAAGATTGAAATGATCCTATATATACCAGATTCTAACTATGCAGATGGATTTAAGCAAGAATACTACTCAGCGACTACAAGTATTTTATTAGTTGAAGGAAATAGTGATCCAATTGATGATACTATCCCATCTACCTCAAATTCATCTGTACCTGTCGCATCTGTTCAGCTTACAGACTTAGCTAATGCAGTGAAAGATGTACAAGATAAAATAAAAGAACTACAAGCTGCTACAAATAATGGTGGAAGTATTAGTAGTGAGGTATTGGCTGGAAAACAGGATCGGATAGAAGACCTTGATACAATCCGCAGTAATTCTAGTATGGTTGCGGAAAAATTAAGCAAGGAACAGGCCGATCAATTCTATCAGCCAAAAGGACACTACTTAACAGAACACCAAAATATTAGCAATCTATCTAGTGAAGTGGATTATGCAATGAGTTTGGTCACTGGATTAGACACTAGAACTAGAAATGTAGAGAATGAAAAGCTTGGTAAGGAAGAAGCAAAAGGGCTCTATCAACCAAAGGGAGAATACCTAACAAGCCATCAAGATATTAGTGAATTACTCGAAAAAACTAAGGCAGAAGAACTATATCAACCGAAGATTAGCGACCTTGATAGTATTCGTGAGAAGGCAGGGCAGGTCGAGAGTAAGCTAAGTAAGTCTGATGCTGAGGAAAAGTATCAACCTAAGGGATCATATCTAACAAGTCATCAAGATATTAGTGGATTACTAAGTAAGTCTGATGCAAGTGGCCTTTATCAACCAAAAGGAGAATATTATACTAAGTCAGAGGTTGATGTAAAGATTAATAATATTTCAACAACATCTTCTTCTTCAAGTGGTCAAGCTAGTGGAGAGTTTAATCCTAGGGGTGTTTGGAATAAGACGAACACTACTAAGATTGAGGCATTTGTAGATAATAAAGGTAAATTCACTAGGTCTGCAAATTTTAACTCTCACTTAATACCGGCTGAGGGGATTGATAAGATAACTATTACAGGAGCAGGTGCAACAGATACAGTTCCTTGTGTATTTTCTTGTTTTAATAAATTCATAAACCCTCTTACCAGTACTGATGTTATCTCAATATCTAGAGCGGAGACAGCTAAGACAATACCTACTAATTATACTCTTACTAGCTCTGATATTCCGGCAGGTACTAAGATGGTAGTAGTTAGTTCTAGAGTTGTCGATAACTTTACTGGATTTGACTTTAGTGTTGAATATGATAAGCTAAATACTACTTCTAGATATGCACAAAGCCTATCTGATTGTGATTATATGGCACCTTCATCTGCAGTACTAGCAAAAGATCTATTATTCATTAACATAACTGATCGCTTAATACAAGGTAACGTAACTATTACTGCATCAGGTTGGAATGTAAATCAAGCTAACCCTAAGAGATGTTATTGTATGATAGAGCTAGGTAGTAATATTACTGTTCATATACCATCAGGACTTAGATCTTATATAGGAGTACAGGATAAAAGTGGAGTTTATAGTTTCACACCTTGGACGACTGGTAAATACACAACTACTAAAGAAGGCAAGTACTGTTTCTTACTTAGTAAAATTGATAACACAGACCTATGGATAACTGACCTAAGTAATTATCCACCTCTTAAATTAGAAGTAGTTGGTAAGTCGACATTAGAGGTCATTATGAATTCACTCAAGCTTCATGGAATTGATGTCTTAAGTAACAAAATTGATACTGAAACTAGTGGGAAGGATTATTCTAGGTTCGATAAAGTAATCAAGGGTGTTAATCATAGAGGTTGGACGGGTCTAGGTGCAGCACAAGATACACTAGATGCATATAAGGATTCATTTACGATGGGATTTAGGTATGTCGAAGTAGATGTACATAAGACTAGTGATGACAAGTTTATAATCGGACATAATGATGAACTTCCAAATAGACTAGTTAATCCTGAAACAGGCGCAAAGGGTAGTACAGTTAAAATAGCAGAACATACACTAGAGGAACTTAAGGCATTTAAAGATCCTAAGGGTGGAACTGTAACTGAACTATCTGAATTCTGTAAGCTGTGTAAGACTTATGGACTTCATCCTTATATTGAAATGAAGAAGCCATTTGATGAGGCAACTATGTATAAGATCTTAGATATTATTACTAGGAGTGGCCTTAACTATAACTTCACTATTATATCTTTTATTGAATGGACACTAGAATCATCTATTAAGTACGATGATAAGATTAGAGTTGGATTGATCTATGACAAAGTCCAAGATACTACAATAGATGACGTAGTGATGAGAATTAATAAAATAAAATCTAAGAGTACAAATAGAATCAATGTTTTTCTAGATGCTAACGGTCAATATTTTAAAACACCTAGTGAAGCAGTTATGACAAAATTGCTTGCTAATAAACTACCACTAGAGGTTTGGACTATGGATACTGAGGCTGATATACTTGCGCTTGATCCTTATGTATCTGGTGTAACATCTAATACAGTACATGCAGGAAAAGTGCTACAAGATAAACGATAATAATAATATACTATGTCATATTTTACAATTTCCGAGCTCTGTAGTTCAAGTACTGCAGTTCGGTTAAAATTAAACAATACACCACCACCGAAAATTAAGAAAAACCTAGAAGAAACAGTAAAATTTCTAGACTTGATCCGTACTGAATGGGGTAAATATTGTGAAAAACATGATCTGACTAATCCATCAATCAAAGTATCAAGTGGTTATAGGAGTCCGGCAGTTAATAAAGCTGTCGGTGGTGCCCCTACATCTGCTCATCAATTTGGTTATGCAGCAGACTTACAACCAGCCAACGGTAAGCAGACAGAATTTGAGGAGTTCTTTGTAACGGTTTTCTCTAAGCTAGGTTACAAATACGATCAGATCATTGTTGAAAAAAGTAAAACATCTAGGTGGGTACATGTAGGATATAAGAAGGCCGATGGTACACAGAGAATGATGTGTTTTAATCTAAAAGTATCATAATAAGATGGAAATAGTAACATTAGGGGTTAATAGACAGAATACAGAAACCAAAGAGGAGAAAAACTTAATAAGAATTAATAAGGAGAGTGATTTTCCATTAGCTATTAAATTATCGAAGAGTGGACAAGTAGTACCTTTTCCAGAGTGTGATTTTACGATGGAAGCACATATAGAAGGTAGCTCTGATATCTACAGGGCAAAGAGAAAAGGTAGTGTCTGTAAGCATTGTAAACAGGATGGTGATAGATTGATTGTTTTCTTTGATAATCATAACTTTGTAGAAGGGAGGCTCTTAATTGAACTTACTATTGAGTATCCAGATCCAGACTATTCTGAGGATGGTATTAGACAGGAACATTTCGTAGAACTAGCACCAATTCAGATAGTAGCTGATAATGGTGATGCACTCGATCTACGTTTACCTGAACCCCGTATAGTGGAGAAAGTGGTGGAGAAAAATATTCCTTTACCGGCAGGAATAAAGGAACTAGCAGAGGCTCCGTCAAAATTAAGAGAATATAATTACGCTGCAGAAGCTGAGGGTTACTTTTATGAAGACGATGATGTTTTTGACGCTTTAGTTTCACAAGAGCTGCTCAAACTTCCTAAAGATATAGTCTTTACTGGAGATTTAGTAAGTAATGTAAATGAGTTTGCAGCATATACAACTACAGACAACCTTACTGCCGAAGCGCCATTTATGGAACAGGTGTCGAGAATAGCACTACTTAAAGCCTATGCTCAATCAAATGGTTTAGGTGTGCCTATATCACGTGACCTCTTCTGCGGGGTTTACCTCAATCAATTAAATCTCACGTTAAGAGGAATGATAGATATTCAGGGAATGTTCGCACTAGCTTTTATTCGCCAAGTAAGAATTTACCTAACCGATAATTTTAAAATATTAAATAATAGGGGCAATGACCGCACTCCTCACGAGGAATGGGTAGAGTATCGAAATTCAGATAATAGTGAAGAAATGACAAGCGGGAGCAATGGAAATATTAAATTTTTCCATTTAAAATTTGATGCTATCAAGCAGGAGCAGGCTATTACTCTAATTCGCAGCCTAGGCTTTGGTGCTGTGGAAAACATCTACTTAGAAGCTACGGAGCCAATAGATGGTGAGACTTTTAGTAGATGGTTAGTAGAGGCACTTAAACCTTACACGGATGATATGAAAGCTATTAGATACAACAGAACGAATCAAGTATTTAAACCTAAAATTTATTTTATCGGGGGAAACTTTGGTAATGTTAGTTTTGATGGCTACGTAGATGCCTACAAAGAAAAGGGGTATGTAGTATAAGTTTCTATAGCAGTGAGCATTGGCACTATATTAAGACTTTTTATTTTATTTTAAATATTTATTATTTTATTTCAGGCCGTTGTCGGTTCGAGAGAATAGGCACAGCCATTTTAATACACAAACATAATGGAAACAGTATTATTAGGACAAAGTGGAAAACATAAAGATGGTGTTGTTCGCATCAATTACAAGAGCGATTTCTCACTAGAAGTGAAAGTAGTTAGAAATGGCGTAGCAGAGAACTTTCCCGATGCCGATTTTACGCTGACAGCAAAGACAGAGGGCGGTTCCGCTGTTTATAAAGTAGAGCGCAAAGCAGGTGTGTATAACCATTGCAGACGAGATGGAGAACGACTGATAATATTTTTCGATAATCACGAACTTGCCAAAGGTAGGCTTATAGTGTCAGCAGTCATTAATCACCTAGATGCCGACTACACTGAAGACGGTATACGTCAAGAAAAACTAACCGCTACAACCAACATAGAACTTGTGGAGGACAACGGAGATGCACTACAATTGCAATTACCAGAGCCACGTGTAGTTGAAAAGGTAGTAGAGAAAGTAGTAGAAAAAATAGTTGAGAAAGAGACCGACCACTACACTGATCTACAGAAGAAAGCAGCAGGATGGGCGGAAAAATTGGAAAGTCAACTGTTAGAGGCTGAAGAAGATACCAGCGATGAAAATAATGGAATATATAGGAAGATATGGTACTGTATTTTTAAAGGCTATTGTAATCAAGTGGTTGCAAGCAACGGGACGGCAAGTCCAACTGATTTTACTTCATTTCCATTTACAGGCTTGAGAGGTAGTTTTGTATATGGTGCGAATGAGACAGATCCAGATTTTTCGGATAGGCTTACAGTTGCAAAGTATTTATTGGAAAATGACGAGCCTTCACCTTATGTTCAGCTTAATGCATTATCAGGAATGTCTGCGCCAAATTTAGACTTGAATATTACTATAAATGGTAGAGGCGCTAACCCTGATGGACTTTTGCAAGGCTCTGTTTTAAAAACAATAACCATCCTGCATAAGGCAACTTCCTATATTCCGGCAGATAGTTTATTTGAAACAGATATTGAATATCCACATGTACCTTTTACTTTAGATGATTTATTGCAGCCATTGATAGATGAGTGCTTTATCTTTTACCATACAACTGCTGACCGCCTAACTATTAAAATAGACACAGAAAAACCCGTTGATTTCTACAATGGAGGCTGGTTTATGTTGAGAGGGCTATTTGGTAGTAATATTGGCACTGTAGACGTAGGTTATACTTCCAATCCAAAAGATATTGAACACCCCGTCCCTATTGATTTTGTAGTGGACAAAATTCTTACGAGGAGAGGAAAAGGTCTATGCAAGTCAAATCTTATCTTTCGCAATGTATATGGTACAGTAAACGAAGAATTAAAACAAAAGATACTAGCCAAAGGTTATCCATCAGTAGAGTTTTACGAAGGTGATACTAAGGTGTTGTAAAGCTAAAAATAAATATGGAATTATTAGAAGGAACAGGTATTGATAAGTTTAATGTAGGTCAGGATCTTTCACCAGCAATCATGAATCAACTAAATGATGCTATTAATATGAATGCTCACGTCTTAAATGCCCTACTTAAATCTGATATAAACCTGAATGCTGAAGTAGGTAATTATAGGAAAACATTTACATTCAGTGAGGCAATAAATCAAGTACCAATCTCTAGAAGAATACCAGGAATTAAGTTAAGATTTATTGATACTCTTACAGAAACATGGGTAGAATATATTTTCATCGGTTCTGATTCTAGTGAGTGGGAAAATGAAGGTTGTTGGAATCGCAGCCTTAGTAATATAATTAATGGAGGAGAGTTTTAATGATCTGGAAAAGCAAAGAAGGTTTCAGGGACTATAGTATCTCTTTATCAAGTCTTAAGAAGTTATTAGGTATTGAGATGGTAGACTATGAAGTTAGGCCAGAACTTGCTCCTTATCTAGTTTATATTATCAAGCACCTTAATAACTTGCTGATAGATGCAGGTGAAAGTGCTAGTACTATTGATAAGTTGAAGGTGATTTTTGATGAGCATGAGAGAGGTGCTGATTTGATAGTAGGCCTTAAGGGAATAAATCTAGCTAAGGAGATAGGTATTGAGACAGATAATACATGGGGATCAGTTAATGATTTCTTTGTGCCATATGAAGAGGATAGATTTGTCTTCTGTTGGACTGATGTGATGAGTAGCCTAATAACAAGACTCAAAATACAATATGCTCATCTCTTAGTAGACCCAGTAATTCAAGGTTGTAAATGCACTTGTGGTTGTGGAACAGGTGAGACAACTAAAGACTGGGAAAAATATACAAGTGGAGTTTGGCCAGAGGATGAAAAATATAGTAACTTAGATTATGGAACGACAAGTAGCTGGAGACTAGGAAATGATAAGTCTGAGTGTACTTGTTGTAGTAGAAGATAATTTTTAAAGATGAAGAATATAAAAAAATTTAAAAGCCTAGATGAGTTTTATGCATATAGAGCCTCAGATGGTTGGAATTACCCCGCTATAAACTATGTAAATGATGAAGAGGGTAATAAACAAGTATTCTATAATAACGAGTTTATTATGAGGTGGTATGATGATGATATGTTAAAAACTCCAATTCTCTTAGGTGACATAAAATACGAAGAATTTAAGTACTGGGTAGATAATTGTAGCCTACCCTGTGAAATTAAACGAGATGGTACTGACTTCGGATACTTAATGACTGGTATTACAACTGATAATAATAAATTAGTAGTATCAGATTACACAAAAAGATCTGATGGAACACCTAGCCATTATAATACAGGAGATAAAGATGAATACTTGCAAGTTACTGAGATTTCAAATATTAATGTAGGTATTTTTTCAGGAGTTGATGTAGGAGGTTCATATAAAGAAGTTAGATTCAATTTTGATAAGGGCTGTCCATTAGGTTTTAGAAAATGGTTTGGCAATTCATACTTCAATGAGGAAAGAAATTGTTATACTAAGCTCTGGGGTAGGTATGATGCAACAATTAATACAGACTCCACTTTAAGTGTATCAGCAGGTAATAAGGTAGAATATAATACAAAATGGGTTCCAAGTAAGTTTAAGGAGTCTAGAGAAAAAACAAATAGAAATATCCTAGGTGTAACATATTGGGAACAGTTTGTACTAGGTCTTATATTTACTGCTTACTATAAAACTTTCAATCATAGCTCTATTTTTGCTAAGACTTGTAAAATATTAAATACAAAAACAGGAGAAAGTGACTTAGATTGTTTTACTGCATGTGATTTTAGTCTAGATAAGGATGAAGTAGAAAATCATAAATTCATGTTCTTAGAAAATCCACTATTTTTTAATAAAAAAGGTGGTATTTTTACATTTGGTTACCTAGTATCAAAGGAGAATGAGAAAGATATTATTAGTATTACCTTTGATGAACTTATTGCAAATGATAGATACTTAGATTCTGAGATTGCTGATATGAAATTAGACGGCTCAGGATTAGAGTGGGGGAAAAATCCTGGTATTAAATTCATCCATAAAATTGATAGTTATGGGAACTCAATAGTTAGTGATAGTAATGTTTCATCAACTACTGGAATTTGCGCATCTGTTATTAATGATCATGGGCCAAACCTTCTTAAGTCAAATAAAGGTGTAATAACTGGAGGTATTGGTTATTCAGCGGATCAAGTTTCAGCCTTCACTAGAGAAGTTTCTAATAATGGTACAGATGATGATTCTAGTGTAGAGCTAAGATTCAGAGTTACCATGATACGAAAATAAAAAAAAATAAGAGGGGCTAGATTAAATCTCTAGTCTCTCTTTATAGTTTATTTTTTATCTGATAGTATATTTCTAATTTTTTCTGCTTCTTTTATTAACTTAGACCTATTCACTCTACTTTTATTACATGTTTCTAGGTAATCTATATCGTTTTTCTCACAGAACCTTAAAAACAAGTCTTCATCAAAATCTAATAAGTCTTTGTAAGTTACTATATTATTTTTCTCAGCAAAAGATTGAAAAATTGATCTAAAACTGTAATTATATCCAAAAGTCTCTGATCGAACAGTAAAGCTCTTGGGTATAATAAAGTAATTAGAAAGATACTTGAAAAAATCACTAAATATCTTAAATCGTTCGTAGTATATTGCAAAAATATTATTAAGCTCTTCATCTATTTCTGGTATACTAAATCTATTTTTGACTATCCATACTTTCAGACAATCATTAATATCTGAATTTTTAAAAATATCAATTGGATTCATCGCATTTTTTGTCGATACATTACATCTAGATCTTACTCGAATATCATGAATCTTTAAGTATGGACTGCGTAATTTTGATGAGAAAATACCAATCGGATCAAATTGATAACAGCCGTGGGTCTTAACTAGTTCTGGAGATTTTGTCATTAATAAATAATAATCAGGATACTCCTTCTCTAGATAAATACCTACTATTTTATCTATTGATAGTGACATCTTATACCCTACCTGTTCAAACCTTTCTTTTATTCTCTGATTCTTTATTATAAATTCAAAAAACATTCTCCCAATAGTAGGTTGATCCCTCTTATGTATATTTTTATTTAAGACTGACTCTTTATACTTTATCATAGTATTTATATAATTCTGGAAGGTTTGTTTCAATAAACTTTAATGTTACGTCTTTATTAAGAAGAAAAATACTTATTGACTCTATCTTTTTTCGAAATGAGTTTAATAGTTCAATATGTTCTTTACATAATTGCATTAATTTACTAAAAAACTCTGGATTTGATTTCTTTAGCGCATTAAAGTTATCTAGGCTACATAGTTTAGGAAAAATCTTAGGAAATTTATCTAATTCTATGTAATCCTTCATTGAAACTAGCTCATTTATACTAAAACCTGATTCATCAAAGATCTGGGTTCTCCTGTATGGGTCATTATCTTCTAAAAATTGGTAGCTTATTATATCTACTGGAGTTTCAATTTCTAAATACTTACTGACATAAATTAGTTGAATAAGGTCTAGGTATCTTAAACCATAGTCCCATCCCCTCACAGCATTAACCTTTATAATATTCTCCCAAACAGCTAGTACCTCCTTACTTAGAAATAACTCCCTAGATTCAACCAGAAATTTTACTATTTTGCTTCTAGATATTACTAATTTCTTTAAGTCCTCGGAATCTTTCATCCAAGAACTTACAATTTTTATTCTATCTACATTTCTCATACACTAATAAGAGATCAATAGGTAGATAACTCTCATTTTGTTTCCTTATCAATAGAATAAATAAAAATAAGAAGGTATGAATATAGGCAAAATTATCGATCAAACCCAAAAAGAGACTGACAAACAGATTTATGCAAAAGGTATATTGGATATAGTAGACTTCTTAATTTCTGATCTATGGCCTCAACTAAAGAAAGAGAATAGGTTAAGAGGTATAGTACTGGATTATAGAAGCACAATAACTGATGCCTTTGATAGAATACATAAAGAAGAACAATACTCAGATATATATGGCAGAATTCTATACCTACATAGAGGGCTAATTAGAAAAGAATATAATAGATTAGTAATAAAGAAATTATCTCCTGCTGATTCTATTATTACTATCTCTAGAAGACTTCTCTCTATCATACTAGAGAATTCTGATATAGATAATAAAGGTAGCATTGAAGAAATAAAGAACATAGTAGACAAGCTTTGGGATTATATAAAAAATAAAGCAAAAAATGATTTCTTATTCAACTTAGCTGATAAAGTTAAAACTAATATGAATAATGGATACATAGGAAAGCACCCTATTGATGAACTTAGCTTGGAAGAAAAAGAATACGATAAGAAACCAATTGAAGGTAGTGGGATTATAATAAAAGATGAACCTAGTACCTTTGAAATAGAAATATAATTATGGACAGGATTATAGAAAAAATATTGATAGTAAATGATGATGATCTTGAATGTAATAAAGATCAAAAAGAAATTGAACTAGATGATATAAAACTAAACAATGTTGGTTTTGTTACAAAAGATCTAGAACAGTTTAAGGTAATAGTTTATAAAGGAAGGCTTGGTAAAAAAGTACTAAGGCTTAATATATAGACAAGAAAAAAAATCTAAGGCGAGAGAATTAACTCCAACCTTAGGTTTTATTTTTTTTTTACTCGAACAGTGTCTTAATTAATACTGTTCTTTTCTTTCCATCTTCTTCCTCATGCTCTAAGTGAACAATGTTGTCATAGTTCATTGGATAGATCTTGAAGAAGTTGTAGTAGAACTTAGATCTCCTATTGTCTACTTCAAATTCATCGTAGATTTTAAATAAAAGATCTTCAAGTTCTTTCACTTTTATTCCATATAAGTTATTTTCAGTCACCATTGGTACTGAAATTCTACAAGTAAAAAGTGAATCCTCTACTCTTACGTCTTTGACACCATCGCTTTCTAGTGTCAATATTTCTTCTGAGGTCTTAACCATCTTCATGAAGTTAGTAAGAACCTCGTTATCTGATAGGTCAGGGTTATCTGATTTAATCTGCTTATAAGGCTCAAGATCTTTTTCAACCTTTACCATTGCAGATCTAGTTACCCACTCCTCATTATCATCTAGTGCCTTATAAGACACCATTAAGTATCCTTCAAGAGCAGTCTGTACTCCAGGGTATTTTTCTGATATCTCTTCAGCGAGACCACCCGTTCTCTTGCCTACGAGTTTATCATAGGTTCCTAGAATATCTGATATGTAATTAATTACATCATTTCTTCCATTTTTGAACCTATGCTCTGGCCCAATATAGGCAGAGTTTGGAATTGTGAATAGAAGGTCTACATAATCTAAACCTTCATTAATCACATGACGGACATGAACTATACTATCCTTGTCGTCACTGTCATTTATTATCATGGCATCATTACCGAAACGATCCTCGTCATAGACCATATCGATAAATAAGTCCCTCATAAAATTTTCAGGGACAATTAGATTTTTTGATTCCGAGTCAACTAATTGACCTAAATCATTGATTTCAACACCTTTAGAAGAAAGTTCTTGTTCCTGAATTTTCTCTTGGGTATCTAATACTTGTTTTTTCTGTCTAAACTTTCTGTATACATAAACAGCTATGGTTGTTGCAACTAGTGCACCTATACCATATTTCATTTTGTTCTCCATATTTTTAGTTATTTTTTTAAGAATTATCTTCTTTCGAGGTTATTAAAACCTCTTTTTTCATGCCTTCTACCATCTTGTTGGTTTTGGAGGGATTTCTTCCCTTCTCTAGACCACTTAAAGATAGTACTAATAGTTGCCACAAGTCCTGCAATTGCAAGACCACTGTATACAGCAGAAGATCCATGAGCTTTATAGTAAGACTCAACTACATTTCCTCTACCGTTTCTCTCATTTTTACTGAACCCTAGTATTTTATCCAGAGCTCCTAGTGCTTTCATTTCGTTCATTTTTATCTTTATTTTTTATTAATTTTTCTCTTATCGCTCTTTATAGAGTGATCTAATATATCTGCAACAACTGCTGCAGCAAGTCCGATCACTAATAGGCCGAACCCGATTTTTACCGATGTTTTACCGGCAACTCCAACAGCGTCAGCGAATGCTACGCAACTTTTTTTCATCTCCATTTTTCTAGAGATTTTTGTTCTTTTATTCATATTTTCTTTTTTTTATAAATGTTAATTATTTTTTTTCAACTATAAGGGTTCTAGAATATCAAAAAAAAAAGAGAGCAGCAACTTAATGCCACTCTCTAATCTAATTATATATCGGAGAACTACTCCGCTGATTTTTCTTTCTCAGCAGGTTGTTCTTTCTGAGCCTTTTCTTTAAGCTCAGAGTACTTGTTCTTAGTGAACTCAAGGATTTCTTTACCTTTGAATACTACTGTTGCCGCAATAAAACCTGCAGCCATTAATCCAATATTCTTCATTGTTGTCCTCCTTTTTAATTAGATTGTTGATTTTGATTACTACTGAACTGACGCTCTTGTCGCCAGCCCTTATTATTACTGTGCCACTCTTTACGAGGGCGCTGTAGTTGCTCTCCGTGAGAAGCTTCTTGTTGTTCTTCACGAGTTTCAACCTCAACTTCAAGCTCTACTGCCTTTGGGGCAGTCAGCTTATTAATACTAGACCCAATTTTATTGCGGGTCTCTTTATTGCCTAGAAGATATCCTAGGCCTACTGCTGCAGCTGCAATAGCTGCATACTTTACGATTCTTTTTGTTGAGCTTTTCTTTGCTTCAACATTTTCTTGTTTGTTCTCCATTTTTTATTTCTTTTAAAATGTTAATTATTTTTCTAATTGAGCTTCTTCTGCTCATATATAAGGCTTCTATGACTTTTCAGGCGGAGGAAATTTTTTATAGATTTTCCCTTATAATTTTAGATATATCAGGTGTTGGTATGACTTCAAAAGATCCATCATCCTTTAACCAGACTAATCTCCTCGCTATCACCTTAAGTCCTATATCCTCTAGCGGTATTTGATAAGTACTAAACTGAGCAATATATTCTCCAAATGGCTCTGAATAAAACTGATTAAATGGGGGCAACATCATCTTTTTATTGTTCCTAGAAAAACTCTTGTATAAATCTGCATTAGTTTTATAATCTGCAATAACTAATCCACTATTCTCTGGATTTATACTATCTCTATAATAAAGTAGTATATCTGCAGTTCCTGCAAGTTGTTGTTTAAGATGAGAACTAGGATCTGCATTACTATTTGTAAAGAGCTTAGCCTCTGCATAAACAAAATGTAGGTTAGGTGGTAAACTGCTCCAATAATTTATAATAGCTTCTTCCTTTCCTCTAGTTGGTATAAGCCAGTTTTTATCTTCCACATATTTACACTTACAAGATTCAGTTATTTTTTCTGGGTGACCATTTAAGACATAGGAAAAAGATTCGCCAAATTCATGCACAAGCGATCCAGTTGTTGTTGCTATTTTATTCTTCCATAACCACTTACTAAGCCAATATTCAGGTGTATGCCCGTTTTTCTTAGCATAATCTCTAGATGCTTTTTCTTGATCAAAGGGCTGCATATATCTACCAAGTACTGTAGTTACTGATGTTAATCTCTTTCCATGTAATTCATATACATGTGGACCTTCGTAAAAAATAAGGTCTCTAAAAGAGTTCAATATATGAGCCCTAATCTGTGTTACTTCAGGAGGTTCATTTTTTATCACGAACATTCCTGGTATATTTTTAAAATCTTCAATACTATATTTCATATCTACATATAAGGTTTTATTCGTACTATTAGTTACCTTATTAATAGTATGAAGTTGAGAAGTTATAAGGTACTAACAAAAAACAGAATAATAAAATTTATAGAAGAAGTAATAAGAAAATATAGATTAACTGCCTTTACTAATGATGAAATTCTAATACACATTACGAAAGACTTATTTAGTGAATTAAGTCCTAAATTTCTTACAGAGTATTTTATAACAAAAGAAGTATATGGGATTTATAAACACGAGTATAAGCTTTTCTATATAATCTTATTTAACAAGGATTTAACTAATTATGTAAAAATTCTTATAAAAGAACGTAATAAATCTAAGATAATTACAACAATAAAGGTAGGTATGATTAGCGTAATTTTTAAAGTTCTATGCATATCCGATGGAAATATAATTGTTAACTTAAAATATGACAAACTTAGTGGAGATAGATTGGAATGAATAAACATTAACCTTACATAATACCAATAAAACATATGAGTGGATCAATTGAATTACGTAGAGGTGGTAAGATAATAACACCTAATAAAATTACAAATAATATAAAAAATTTTTCTGTCTGGAGGTTTTCAGATTTTGATAATAGAGAATTCATTAAGAACGTGATATACTCAATAATACCTCAGATTCTAAAAGACTCCACCTTTAAATACTTAGATTACATAAGAATAGAAAATTCTATTATCTTTAATGGTCTAGAAGTTGTCTTTTACTACAACAACGCTGAAGTTTTTATTTTCATGAGCATAAAAGTAGATAAAAAGAAATACTTACTTGATAAACCTTACCCAAGAAGAGGCTTATTGTATGATAAATTAGAGGGTATGATAAATAGTATAAACAATGAGTGTAAACTTAGGCAGTCATAAAATAATAACTAGAGAAGTTTTCCGAATTAATCTTTACGGGTTGATAAAAAGGACTCAACTTATTAGAGGCTTAAGAGAAGAAGTAAACAGTCTCAACCTACTAGAAGAATTGGGAAATATATATGATGGACTAGAAGATTTAATACTAACTACGCAGATAATTATTAGATGCTATACCCATACATCTTTAAGTTTTTTCACTATTTCTATAACTCTTGTGAAATATAATCTTATTATTCATCTAACTATAAGCAGATATAAAAATTACATAATAAGAATAAGGTTAGGTAAGGAAGATTATAGTAGTGAAGATAAAAAATTTCTAAATATTATAGTAGATAAATTAAAATACCTAGTAGATTCTGGTAAATTTAAATATATCGAAGTTTCACACGATGCAAGCTCGAAATTTAAAATAGCTTATGGAGAAGATTCTTACACTTAATTTATTTCTAACAATAATAAAACAAAAAATTTCGAAAATTACAGATGAAGAAAAAATAATAATAGATGATCTTGAATACCATACTCGTAGAATTCTTGAAGTAATTGAACCTATATATTTAGCTAATCAAGATATATTCAGATCAAACAAAATAGAAGATATTATACTATTTAATGGTAATAACTTCTCTAAAATTGTTATAATATTTAGTAACAATGTAATTGCTAGGTACTGTATTGACGATACTTCTTTCAGTGAGATTGAAATACTAAATTTTAGTAAGGTAACGAATTGTAGAGAGACACGGGACCAAACAGAACTGAAGAAACTTTTAAAAGAATCCTCAGAAATTTTAATAAGAGAAGGTGTTTTTGATAAAATTGAAATGTGCTAGTGTGGAAAAATTCAGAGAAAGTATTAACCGAACTAGAAATTAGACTTGTAGTTTCGAGATTCTTAACATCAATTATGGTAAATAGTCAGTACAGGAAGATAATATTTAGAAAAGTTGGAATTATATACCCATATCTACTACCAATAATAAAATATAGGCATGAAATTAGTTGTTGGAAAAGTTTTAATAAGGGCGAAATACTAATCTGCATACGATCTATGAGTTATTTAGGAAGATTAATTCTTGATATTAGACTTAAAGAAGAAGAGGCTACACAGATTAAATGCAGAGTTTTAGGTAATGATGACACTTTGTCTGAGATAGGTAAACAATTTAATAAATTAAGTAATCAATACGGTCAACTTGTCATACCTTTTTAAATGGTATTGTATTTGTATAGTACTAAGTAAAAAAAGAAAGGTATAATATGATGTTAGATTTATTTAATGCTATTTATAATAATAGTCAAGAAAAAGTAAAAGTGCTAGTATATAACGAAGAGTCTGAGAGTATTATTAAATTTATTGTTCCTGGACTAGAGAAAGAAGATATTAGTATAAAAGTAGATGAAGATATTCTGAAGGTGACTGGAGTAAATAAAAAAGATTCTGAGATAATTACACCAGACTTTAGTAGAAAATTTGAACTACTTAATAAATTCAATACAGGGAAAATAACAGCACAACTTAAGGACGGAGTACTAGTGATAAAACTTCCGCTTAAAGAAGGTGTAGAGGAAAAACAAATTGAAATAGATTAAAAAAAAAATAAGAGAGATTGGAGTTAATTTCCTTTCTCTCTTTTTTTATCCCTTGCTTAAAATAAGTTGCAAATATCCGAACTAAATACCTACATAAGTTCAAAATACCTATGCAACAAAAACTAAGCAAGAAAAAAAAACAACAGGGAGCTTTTATAACCCGCGATCAACTAACTTATAAAATCCTTTCGACTCCCTATTTCTACCAGCATATCGACCTAAACGCGTGGAAAGGTCCTCCATGCATAGCTCTAACCTATATCGCTACAAGGGTACCTAAGTATTAGAGTAAATGTATTGATAAATCCTAGGTCAAACTCAATACCACAGTTACCATATTTGGATTGTTCTGTGCTCCTTGTATACATATATAAGAGTTCTAGGGGTTAATAGAAACATTAATACCATACATAGATCGAAACAAAGATTCAACTCTATTCAAGTTCGACCTATCTTTTAGTATATTTATTGTCTCATTACTCAGGTTCCTCATTGAAATACTATAAGATCTAGTTCTAAAATAATTTCCTGCTAACCTAAATACTTCACTCTCTATTTCTGATATTGGAGTTAGTAAGCTTAAGTGGTCTGCATTAAATTGTTTAATCAATAAGTTTGAATAATCTAGTTGTATAGGAGTAGATAGACTATATAAGAACCTTGACCTATTCAGATCTTGTATAAATCTACCAAACTCTTTTAAGTATTCTGAATCCTTCTCTGCTATTCTCCCAAATTCATAAAATCTCAAAGAATAAATACCCCAAGTCCTATGTATATACTCATTTCTTGCTTTATCGTACTCCTCATTATGCATAGAAGAATCGATTTCAATAATTAGATTATAGTAAGGAAAAACATAATCAGCAAAGAAATAATTAGTGTTTATATACTTTTTATTTGTGCCATACTTATTACATAGAAATCTCCATAACCTCATGTTCTCTATAATGAATGGAACTTCTTTAATATACTCTATATTAGTACTTAATAAATATTTTTCAAACTTAGGTGACCAATAACTCCCTTGCTTTAATAAGTTTGACCTATTAGTTTCTAAGTCTATCTTATTACTCGATATAGTTTTTAATTTCTTTGGTAATATAAAATCTCCTACTTTAAATACGTAAGTTCTATTATCTCTCAAGTAATTTAAAATAATATTTTCATTCATACTTATAAGGAAAAAAAGAAAAGGGAGATCTAATACAGACCTTCCCCATCTTTTACATCATAGCTCAACAAAATCAATAAATAGTATCGAATCTTCTCTCATATTATATTTATTCTTATTTTTCTTATTCCATACCTTAGCAAACAGTCGTGGAAATATATTAAATAACTTATCAAATATATTATGAAATAAGTTATCAGTATACGATTTACTATTTAATAATAATGCTGAACTACTACATTTTTCATAACAAGTAGGTCCATTACCTAAAACAGATGCTACTACTAGATTACTACTCTTACTATGGCCTCCGAAAAAGTGAATTCTAGGATAACTAAGTTTTACTTTTTCACAGAACCTAGAAAATAACTTCTCCTGTTCTCCAATATACCACTTACTAAAACTAAAACCAAGAATTGAACTATCTTCTAGTGTTAATCTTACATAACAGTCTCCCATTAAGTTAAGATACTTTAAGATATTAGTTATTTTCTCAGACTTATCATAAATACAGTGCCCATATTTTATAACAGGCTCCTCTGTACTTAGGTCAAACCAAATACCAATATCAAAAGCTCTAACTCCTAATTCGTATTGTTCTATATAATCTTCACTCTGAGTTTTATTAGTGAAGGAAAATAGTTTGAAAATTCTTTGATCAGGTTTTAAGTAGGATAATGAACTATGACTCCCAAGAATCATCGAGACCTCCTATTTTATTCAAAGTATCAATACTCTCTTCATAAAATAAATCCTTACCTACTTCTACTATTCCTAAGTTAATAAGTGCTTGATTAAATCTTATACCAGAATGTTGAACTAGATATTTTTTTAATCTATCTAGGATCTGAAAATTAGCTATTGTTCTATACTTTATCTTCTCTTTCGTCTCCATCTTCCATTATATTTTTTAAGTTACTCAATAGTTTTTTAGCTTGTGTCGAACTTATCTCTACATCACTTAAGCTTTTCCCAAATATAGAGAAATGAATACAAGCACCTCTATCTGTCCTACTCGCACTAACTAAAACTTCATCCATTAATTTCTTCTTCATATTTTTCAATTATAAGGTTTCTATTTTACTATACATAATACTAACAATAATTCTACGTAAGTATATTATTATGTTACTGTAAATCGGTTTCTTGTACCTAGATATACCAAAATCAACTGGATACCTTCTATTGTGTGAAATTAGTATGTAAAATTCCCTACCAAATACCCTAAAATAATAATTCTTTTCAAAATTTTTCATAATCTTACTAATTTTTGCCCATCATATCTAAAGAGTATACCATCTACTAAGTACTGATGATCTACTATTAAGTTTATTCTCTCACCAGTCTCTTTAATATGATAGAAGTTAATATTACCTTTCGGCGTCACAATAATATCAAGAGGTTTATCTATGTCAACTACCTCTTCAATTAATTCTGTTTCTCTCATTTTTCTTTACTTAATTGCGCAGATTATAAAGTTCTAAGATCTAAAGTTATATATAGATATCTTAACTTATAAAATATAGAACTAAAATTAACCTGCGCATTATTTTTATTTTATTCTACTAATCTATGAAATTGAATCTTAATTTTACTTAGATCTTTTGACATACTACAGCCACCCTCTAAGATAAAACGATGATATGGACTTGGTACTAGGTTCTCAGCACTCACAATATCTTCTCTGCTCATACTACAAGAAACTTTCATCCCTGTACAAGACATAATTTTATCATAGAGCTTAAGAATAGATTTAGCTGTACCATTAAACTCGATCGTATTATCATCTAACATCTTCAATTCATTCGCTTCTTCATAACTATAACCAACTAAGAGATCAAAAAGCAATCTAATTCTAGGACCAAACGAAGCACAAAATTCCGTATAGTTCTTATCATAAAATTTTCTTATCTCAAATAATTTCTCAACTGGTATATAATTAGTATTTGAATCCGTATACTGTTCACCTAAGCTCACTACACTTAAGCCGGAAATCTAATCCCCCGCTAACTCTTCCAAGCTAGACCAGACTATATCTTCAATTATATTTCAAATTGCCTACCGTTTCGAATATCAATCGTTTATATTCTACTCTACTCGATTAACTATACTACTAGTCTCTTTCGATAGTCGTTGAATGAGTTATATATTCTAAACAATAACTCACTGCTGATTATCTCTATTTATCAGATTGTTACTCATTGATAGTACTGATAACTTAACAAGACGTCCCAGCAATTTAGTAGGTTTAACGTGCACCATTCTGTTAATGCACCACAATAATTGGTTGAAGTACTTGTTTCCAACCTTCTCTTATTGATTGTCGAATATTATTGTTAAATCCACAGGCCATAATAGAACTAGTTCCACCTTGTATAGGTAAGTTCGTTCCTAGTCTCTGAATCCTAGCAATAATATTTCCACGTTCTCTCTCAGATTTTGCTTTAGGTAAGTATTTATAGTATTCAATTAATCTAAGCTTATCACCTAAGAAAGTATTTATATATCCATCATTTTCTAGTGGATATGCACCCTGACTCTCCACATACTCTCTAAGTTTCGGGAATGCATTATATAGATCCTGAATAATCATATCTGCTTCCTCTAAACTACATTCAAGTCTTTCAGCCAGTGATTTTTTACCAAGACCATATAAGACACCTAAGAAAATAGTTTTGAATCTCTTTCTCCACTTCTCCTTCATCTTCTTTGGTAACTTGTCCCACTCATCTTCACCCAAGTAGATCTTCGCACTGTATATATAAATGTCAGATCCTTCTTCAAATTTAGCAATCAAGCCTGGGTCACCTGATGCATATCCAGCTGATTTTACTTCTGCACTACTACAATATGTTCAAGAGCTACGCAACCTGCTCCCAGTTCTCATTATTGAACTTCTAAGTATTTCTACCTAGTTCAGACTATATCATATTCTCTTTATTAGTCTAAAGAGAACCCTACCTTTTCCACTCTGCGATTTCAAGTGTACTCCCCACTACAGGGATAGTCGTTGAGGGTTATTTAATGATTTTATGAATTTTATTACTTTATCTTTAATCCCACTTGGAAAAATTTCAGTACTTTTATAAGAGTCGTAGTAAGATTTACTAAAGAATTTCTCCTTTACATCTTTCTCAATCCTTATAATTTTCTCGGGACTCCCTCTTAAAACTTCTTTTAGGTTTCTAATAGTAGTTGTCCTATTATCCTTCTCTCTAATTTTTAAGTCATAGGTCCAACCTATTTTAAAAGTACCCTCATACTCAGTCTCTCCTATATATAAGACTATTTCTGAAACATTCCTGTTACTAATAGAACTTAAAGATCTAGAGTATTCATTGTTTATAAAGTTTTTGGGATTCTGCCATGCGTGCTTATGTTGCTTTGATTCGAGCAGTCTAGCTTCTCTAATACCCTTTGCTTTTTTCCTTAAAGCGTCCTCACTCATGTTTCCAGATAGAAATGGGTGAGTTCCATTAATTACTTTAGATTTAGCTAAACTCGAATAATCTAGATTATAGAAGTTGTGGCTCCCATCTTTTAGTTTCTGCAAATTTCTAAAACGAGTTGCACAGCTTTTTGAGCAAAATAAGCTTGTTTTGTGACACGGCGTGAATATTTTTCCACACTGTTTACATAATCTTTCCTCTTTTATTTTCATTTTTTCTAATCATTAAATCTTCCCTGCTAATTATCTTCAGCATTACCTGTTAAGACTTTTCAGCAATAGATAGGTTAATTTTTCTTGAGATCGCTCCCAAGTGACACTAGTTTTTTTGTATAATGTCAAAGTACGTTAGTAATGAATCTGAACCTCCATATATTATTTTTCCATTTTCATTCCAAGAAGGTGGTGGACATAATACATCTTTACAATCTGAATGGCTGATAATAGTATGGTAAGGACTTGACCACCTCTTAGAACTCTTCTCCATTACTTCATATCTGGTAAATACTTTCCAGACAGCACCAGGTTCATTTTCATCAGCTTCTCTAATTGGTATACGATCTGGGCCTTCAATTACCCACTTACCTGTCTTATGAAACATACCAGAACTACCAACATAAGTAGAATCTAGTTTAGCATATTTCTTAAACACTAGGTAATTTAATACAGTCTTCCTCATAAAGTAGAAATCATTATCTAGGTCACTCGGTTCAAAATGCTCCTCATATTCTCTATACTGATCTACTAAGTCTGGAAAATAAGTAGACTGTGCCTGAAATCCTTTAATGTTTGTCCAGATCTCTTTTACATTTTCTGTTAATTGATCTAGTTTCTTAGTCGTCTGCCAAGTATCTAATGCAATATCAAATACTTTATCTGGATATGTATAATCTCTTTGAACTTTATAGACAAAATCTTTCCATTGACTATAAAAATCATCATACCCTACATTAATATCACTTATACCCTGCGCTGAATAGAAATTATTAGTGTTATTTAATTGCTGCGTACTTTCTATCATAGCAGTCAAAAAGCAAGTCTGAGTCCTGAACATCGATAGAAATTCAAACGCTATCTCATTATTTTCTTCAGGCGACTTACACTTGAAATAATTATCACTAACATAATTCGCATAGTCTAATAGGTTTCTCTTCATACCAAACGCAAAAATTGTATCAGGTATGTTGTGAATATCTACTAACTGCTTCTTTACTTTCTCTAATTCAGCATACGCCTTCTTGTAGTATAAGTATTTTTCTAACTCAACATGACGCTTATATTTTATCGGGTTCTGTTCCTTATTGAGACCTAGCTTATCAAGACCTAAGTAAACACTAAGCTTACTACCAACAGTCTGAAGTAATTTTTTCTTTCTCCCAACTGTATCATCTATCTTAGTCTTCATCTTAATCTCAATCATAGATACACGAACCATCTCTAAGAAACTATTGGCAAAAGCAGGACCAAATCTCATCAGTATCTTACCTTCATTTAATCCAGTACTGTAGACATCCATAGTATCTAAGTTGTCAAGCATTATTTCTTTGACAATCTCTACTACATCGCCTTTATGAAACTGACCTGCCTCTAATAATTTAACAGCAATAGGATGATAACGCTTAATATTTGCTGCTAGACTCTCATGCTTCTTCATCTTAATATAACAACGAGCCTGAGCACAATAAGTTATACTCCATGCCATCTGCTCGTGACAATAATGCTCATAACGCTCCCTAAATGGCTCATCAATATATAAACCAGAACCCATTAATCGAGCACCAAGCCTAATATTATCCAAGTTTACATTCCAACAGTCTTCATTATATACATCAAATCTAGACTTCGCAATCAGTAATGTATAAAAACTATCAAGACAACAATAATAACCCAGGATATCACTAGGGATACACATGAATGGATAACCCCAATACTCAAGAAGCAATCTATTAAATTCCTCTATATGATTAGGATATAGTTCAGCAAGCTTCTCCCATTCAGGCGTCTTATAAAATGTCGAACTGTCTACTTTAAATACTTTCCTCTTGTCCTTCTTAAGCTTGCCCTCTATTGTATAAAGACCCTGATCTATTAAGTCATTTATTCTATCAAAATCACTATCCCATACATTAACACCAAGGACACGCTGAGCAGTCCACTTGAGAGAATATTTCTTTAAGTGAAAACCATCCATAATATTAACAGCACTGGCATCACATAAGTTATACAAGTCAATACCGAAAATTCTATGACTCACCTGCCACTCATACTGCATATTATAAGTCCATATGTGATCCATCCTAGAGACTAAGAAATCACTAATACGACTCATTAATGTCTTATACTCACTCGATTCCTCACTAAACTCATGGCGAATATCAGAAAAACTAATAAAACCACCAACCTTGTCTGTACAAATAGCAATACCAGATACCCAGAAATGTTTATCTAATGGCATACCACTCGCTTCATAGTCCATACCGAAATGAACATCACCTGGCAAAGAATCTAAGTAATCCATAAAACCTATAGCATCAACATAAGTACTATAGATCTTATGACTGAATTCGGGGAAAATAACAGGGTCAGTAAAAGAAGGACTCATAAACTCCATCCTAGATAACTCATCAGGATACTCAGTCACAACCTTAATAAATGCACCACCCTCAATACTTAGACGATTAAGTAAGGCACAATCAGAAAAATTCTCATTCCTAATACCAAAATGATAGTACTGCCTGAGAAACTTAAAAGGAACACTACCAACCACTAATACAGCATCAGATTCCCCAAATTCTAATAACTTACGGAGGTCATAATCACTACAACCAAATAAACTCTGAAGCGTAATAACATCCCCTAAGCCCGCACCATAATAACGAGCATAGTCAGGGGTTTCTTCTTGATCTACTAAAACAACTCTTCTGTTCATAATAGTTCATTTAATTATTAATTTATATTATTATACAATTCTGGATATTAAAAGGGACCCAGATACCCTACACATTACACATATAAGGATTAGGTTAGAATATAAAGGATAAAAAGATAAGTACCAGGAAATAAATCCCAGTACTATAAACTAATTTAACTTCCTACTAAGTAGCTTAAATCCATGTTCCCATTTACCGTCTACCTTTAACTTACAGGCTTTCATCTCAAAGTATTGTTCTAGGTCTTTGGCTTTTGGTGATGCTCTATAATCCACCTCCTCATAAATTGCCCGGAGATCTTCCTTAATAGAGGAGCTAGTGTAAGATTCACCAAGCTTGAACTTATCATAGATAATATCACTTAGAGACTCAGTGCTAAAACTTAATACATTTAATTTTTTATTTAACCTAGTAATATTATAAGAAACTGAACTGCAATACTTTAATCCCAACACCGTCACATACTCCTTAAATCTCTTTTCTGTAATCAAATCAAGTATGTCATCTATACTGTTTCCATGTATCAGGTTATACTCACATAGATACTTTAATTTATCTCTCCTAGAATTCAACTTGTCATATACAGAGAAGAATTCTAAGTATGAGTCTTTATTTTTTATACTACCTATTTTATCAATTTCACTGAATACACTAAACCGATCTGCATAATCCTTCTGTTGTATCTCAAAAGCACGAAGTTCGGATATTTTTACTAACTCATTAAATAGTGGGTATAAGCCTCCTTTATGATCACTATTAACTGCCACATAATCATCTTTATAATTATATGATTTGGCCAGTTTCTGATAAGTCTCAGATAAGTCTACCTGTTCTTCCTGATTACCTTTCTTAAATACACTAAGTAGGTTACCTGATTTTCTCATCTTCTTTTCTATCCAGCTATCGAACACTTCCTTACTAGTCTTATTCTTCTCAAGAGTGGACCTGAAGTATAGAATAGCCTCATCCTTCCATGGGTTCTCTAAGAGGCGTTGCCTACCCATTATTTGAGGTAAGTCTAATGTAATATCCACTGCAAGGGTATCGATATTCGCATCTGATATAATGAATGTTCTTGCATTGTCGGAGTAAAAGTCAGCTCCAAGGTACACTGTTCTTGTACAGAATGTGAACATTTTCCTTGGTTCACCCCTTAATGGAACCCTACCTATTTTATGTTTACCTTTAAGTCTTTTTATTTTCTTCTCATTCTCCGTTGTATTAGCAACTAGGATGTTTACCTGATCTGGAGTTAGTTTTGCCCTCTTGATAATACTTGTAATATTATTTACAGAGTTAACATAGAATATTGCCTCCTTTGACTCTACTTTCTTAACACCTTTACCGCTAGGATCATCAGGGTCTTTTACATACCTAAATTCGAACTCACCTGCTAAGTATTTCTCAATCACTATCTTAGCTGATGTAAACACTGATGTAAGACTCCTAGTAGTGATATTAGGTCTCTTAACTCTTCCTGGATCTAATACTTCCCAATCAAGAGTGTAATAAGTAATATCCCTAAAGTCATCTAACATATTAAGATATTCTTTCATCATTGGAGTTGCACTAACATAACATACTTTATTCAGCCCTTCTAGATTATATAGAAAACCTAACTCAGTATCAGATTTAAACTTACTGTCTGTGAAAATGCTCTGAAACTCATCTATTACTATCCGATACTTATTAAAATCCTCTATGTACTTTACTATGTCTTTCACTACTCTAAATGAATCATATGTTACTAGAATTTTGACAGGTTTGTTGTGATACCTACAATCTTTGATATAAGTAGAAATCTCAAAAGTCAATCTCTCAAAGGTATCATCTGTTTTTTCCTCAGTCTCTACTACTTCAATAGGTCCAAATCTGGAATAAACTTTAGTAATTTTTGTTAGGTCTTTATCCGTTCCAAGATCTTTATCCTTTTCATTAACAACAAGGTATACATCATCCTTGTGCTGTTCATACTTGTTTTGTAGTAAGATCTTTCGAGGACTACATAGTATTACGTCCTCATTGTTAGTAATACAGTATTCTGTAAATCCACATCCTGGTATCTGTTTGTTCATTATGTGTGGTATGTCAGGAATTGAGAATTCCTTCCACTGCGACATAAATCTTATGTTCGCAGGAACTGGTATAACAAAGCTACCATCTTCTTTTTGTTCTAAATTTTTTAAATCTATCATAATTATTTAAAATTTAAACTGCGAGAGCTTCCTCTTTTTAGGAGCTAAGCTCTCAGCACTTGTTAACACAATCTATTTCATTAATAAGATTTATAAGCCTATATAAGTGCAATATTTCCATTTTAGAAGATTATTGCATACATAATAGCTTAATAAAGAACTATCGAAAAAAAAAAAGGAAAATTTGGGAACTACATTCTCATTACATATTCCTCATCATTCCGGTCATTTCGCGGAGCTACATTCCCTCCAATCTTCGCCCTATTTCATTCGAATTCCGTAGGGTGTATATAGTTTATTGCAATGGAACTGCGCAGCAGTATGGAGAAGTCCCGGGGTGTAATGTAGCGATAGCGGAGTTACACAGGTTGGGCTAGGCAGGGGGACTTCGATACTATCCTCAATATTATCTTCAAAACTGTATCGTTACCTAGTTTTACTTCAATATTTAACATCAGTATCATACCTCCTGGGTTTAAGGAATCATGTTACGTAACGAAGTCAGACGTAGTATGACGATGTGTAGTATGATGACTTATGGCTCGGGAAGGCAGGAGGGTTATGTAGATGAGGATGTAACGAGTGCGGAGCTTAGCTTCAATTTTTAATTCAAATTGAAGTCAGGGTTGGTTTTTTTTGTTTCCAGCCCCGACTTTTTTCGCATTTTTTTTATTTTTTGAGATCTTCCTGCCACATTCGAGCCTCTAAGGGAACAAATTCTTTCATCATTTTCTGTTTTGTTGCCTTATCTGCCTTTACAAAATCGTTCAAGTCTTTATCACCTCTATCCCAGTATTTATTCGCTTTCTTACTTGCTGACTTATTAAATGCAAGACTACCTGCTGTTGAACCTAGGAGATAACCGCCAGCATATAATTTCTTTCCATGTTTTCCTTTCGTTATATGTTTTTTGGCTAGTTTTGCTGCTCCTAATCCTATACCTGTTCCAATGAGTGACCCTTTAAATAATGTTCTATTATATTCACGTTTTCCAGCTAAGTCAGAATCAAGATACATCATCCCTGCATGTTCTTTCTCTTTCTTAGTCATCTTATCCCAATTTTTTCTCAGCTCTTCTGATTCTTCTTTAGACCTAGTTGAGAAGTTTTTATTTTTTTTTTTGAGATTTTCTTTGTCTTCTCTAAGTCTTGCAGCTATTGGTTTGTAATTCTTCATAAGCTTTTTTCTAGTATCCTTGTCTGCTTTAGAGAATTGGTCTATAAGTTCATCCCCTTTGTTCCAGTATTTATCTCGTTGTTTTCTTGCCAGGGGACGTGCAGCCAAGTTACCTAATCCCATACCTATGCCTGCCCCAAGTGTACGTAGTCCGTTTCCAGTTCCACCTCTTTTCTTTGCATATCTTTTTGCGAGATGTCCTATACCGGCACCAGCTAAGGCTCCACCTACTGTACCTATAGCCGTATTAGTTCCATGCATGAATTTTCCACTCAGGTCAGAATCATAATATATCATTTTTGCATGTTCTTTCTCCTCATCACTCATGCCCCTCATCTTGTTCTTATACAGATCATATTCTCTTTCATCTGATGTGCGAGAGAATTTTTTATCTTTTGATTGTATTTTCTTTTTGAGTTTATCCTCTTTCATTTTTAATCTCAGTGGCATGTAGTTCTCCATCATACTATCTCTAGTCTTTCTATCTGCTTTGGAGAAGTCATCTATTTCTTTACGACCTGCATCTATGTATTTCTTAGACTTTTTCATAGCGGGTATTTCAGAAGCTAGTCTTCCTATGAATCCACCAGTTAATAAGCCTTTTGCTAGTGCATGCTTGTCTGATGAATTTTTTGCATATTTCTTTGCAAGTGCTGTTAGGCCCACACCAGTAGCTGCTCCAATTAATGAACCTTTAGCCTTTGTTCCAAGACGTGCATTCTCAGCTTCTGTTACTGCATCTTTATGTAATAAGATTATATGTTCTTTATCTTTATTACTTAACTTATTTCCCCCCCCCCGATACATTAGTTCTTACTATTCTCATTTTCTTTATCTTTTGATTTTTTCATAGCCCTAGCTGCAACTTTACCTGCGATATAAAGTTCTGCTGTTGGAAATGCTGCACCGACACCTGCCATTAGGTTAGATGCTTTCTTTCCGAGTCCTAAGTTCTTTGCTCCCTTCTTGAACAGATATGGTTGGAGTGTATAAGATGCAACTCCTACTGCTGCTTCGTCTGGGTGCTCTTTTATATATTTACCTACTTTCTTGCCAGCTATTATTGTTTTATTTTTTAGCTGTTCTGCATTTTCCTTAAGTGTATGTGTCTTGGCAAAATCATATGTATCTTTCCCCCAATTCTTTACACCTACTGCTTTCTTCTTTATAGCTCCACCCAGTTTATTTAATTTAGCTGTTATTTTGCTATCATCAGAAAAATTTTTGTTTCTTAATACTATCATAGTTTATTATTTATATGTGTTCTCCATAAACCTATTAATTCTTTATTAGATTTTCTGGTTGATAAATTAAGCACTCCTTCTTTGAAGTTATGGAATTTATCACTGAAGGTTGGTTCGATAAAATCACCAAACAATTTCTTTTCTGGGTAGTAATATAAACCATTTCCTTCATTATCCATTTCAAGTATAGGTATTGATGTCCCATCTGCATAATAAAAACAATTTTCTATTGTATCAGCATCAGAGACTCTTGGAATCGTTTTTTCTAACTCTTCTATTTTGAACTCTGGGTTTTGTTTACAGAATTTTCCAAACTCAGGAGCAAAGCTTTCAATACAGCCTAAGTATTTATTTATAATAGAGAGGTCTATTTTTATATTTTTCTCAACTGAACCTAATTCCTTCTTTATTTTATCAATACTATAGTACCTCCTTAGAAACTCTTTTGGATTATTCTCCTTAAGCCTTTCCAGTTCATTGTGAGTATCTACATATTTATTATACTTATCAATACTCTTCTTTGATGTACCTATCCACCCTGCTTTTAGTCTATCCCAATTATTTTTATAGTATTGCTTCCTACTGAGCATACTATAATTTTTACTTCTTAATACTAACATAACTAATTTATTATGTCCCACTAACTTGACTTCCTGTATGTGGTGCTCCTGAAAATGGACAGATAGGGATGCAATTAAAGGGTCCACTAGTATCTGTGTTTGCTTTTCCGCGAGTTACTAAGTTTCCACCTGTTATTTTAACTGTTGGTGCCTTTATTGTTGTATTTCCTGAACTGTTTATATTCGAATTACCACTTACATTAATGTCTGTATTGCCATCTACTTTAATTTTTATAGACCCTGACACATTAAGTTCCAGGTTTGACTCTGAATTAACTTCAACTTTTCCGTCCTTTGTTATTTTTATCCAGCTTGTAGGTTTTGGTGTTTTATCTTCCTCACCTACATCATTATAATCTAGTTCTGGATCAAAAATACCAATAATCAGTTCGTCCTTTGATAATTTAACTTGTTTACCTCTAGATCTAATACCAATGAAGTTATTTTCTTTTATTTTTTCGTAGATATAGTAGGATTTATATATAGGGTCAAGTTCATGCAGGATCACAGTATCTCCTACTCTTGGTTCATCTAGTTCTGATCTCTTAGGGAATGCCTTTAGTTCGGTATTTCTTCCCGGTATATCTACTTCTATTGTATATAAGTCGGGGTCTAGTATTTTTGTGATTGTCCCTATATAATGTTCCATAATTTTATTTCTTTTTATCTCTTTTTCTTATTCTATCTTTCGTATTAACTTCTGCACCTACGACAGCACTATTAACTTTTCCTGAGACTTTATTATAATGCTTACCTGCTCCTACTAATGCTGCAGCTATTCCTATCTTCCCAGCGTGTTTATTTATCTTCGGTGCATGCTTCTTTGCGCTTTCTACTACTCTTCTACCTGCCGCTGTTTCTCTTAGTAATTGACCAACTTGACCTAGACTATCAGCTCCTCTATTTGCGCTCAGTTCTATCAACCCTTTTGGTACTAATTTAGATCCTAGGTATGCAGCTCCTCCGTATTTTATAGCATCAATGGTTGGTTTTCTTGAGTTATCTTTTAATGCTTCTTTACCTGCTGCGAATTTGGCTTTCTTTACTATAACTTCGTCAGATAAACCCCTTGATTCTGCCTTATCTGCCGCTTTCTTTGCAGCTCTAAAGTATTTCTCTGAGTCTAACTTACCATTTTTATCATTTACCTAGCCAATTCCTTTTCTTGAGTCAGGGAGTGTAAATAATTTATCTCTCAGTATTATCATGTATTATTTTCTCCACTTTTCTAATGTTGTCTTCTTCAGCCTACCAGTTTCTGCGTCGTAGTTATACAGTTCTCCATTTTTTATATTTGGATTTACTACTAGTGCACCCTTTTCATTCTCACCTATGATATGGAAATCAACAGGTCTATTATTGTCGTATGTATTATAACCTTCTCTTCCTAATCTTCTATAAGTATGGAATGGGTATCTAGCCCCTGAATTACCTGTGATGTAGTTATCAGGTAGGGTTTTTATCTTATTATATAGTTGTGGATTATTGGTCTGTAGTAATTTACCTGTATCACCTACTACATTCCTATAATAATCTTCTTCATTGTCTGGGTTATAGCTATTTACTGTCTTACTAGGAGCAGGAGTATATTGATTTCCCCTGTTTCCTCTGTTTCTAGTTGCTAAATAAGCCCCCCCGTCATTGCTAGAGGAATAGTTAGTAGTGCGCCTGCTTTTAACAAGTCACCTTTTCCGCTGTAATTTTTGTTTCTTAGTATTATCATTTTCTTGTTGGATTATCTTCTGTTCCTAGTGCTACCTTTCCATTTTCTTCGAGTCCTATTAATTTTGTTGTCCACTTTGTTTGGTATCCATCATCAGCCACTAGACTTGAATCATCTGCTGCTATAAAGAACTCATTTGATTTAACTAGGTAATATTTAAAAGGCCATAGTTTAGAGTTAGGTGTAGTTTTTGAATCTCTCACATAAGTTACTACATCACCTATTTTATAGTTAGGTATTTTTCTATCAGTTATTACAACTTCTTGGAACATATTTGAGTATAAGTAAGATACATTATAGTTCAAGTTTTCCATTAACTGCATGTAGTCTTTATGTACAATATTCAGATCTCCGTTTTTATAAGTAACTCTAGGATTAACAGGTAAGAGTTTTGAATAGTCTTTTCCTGCTAATTCTTTATTTGACCATATATCTACGACTGGTTCATACAGGTCTTGTTTGTATTCTTTTTGGTATGGTGATTCTTGTTCTACGCCATCTGAGTCTACATGTAATTCAATACTAGGTTCTTCATCTCCTCTTGAATCATATTTTCCCATTGTTTCTTTTAATACAAGTCCTTCCAGTCCAAACGAGAATATAGAATTTTTCTTATAACCTAGGCATATACGTTTTAGGAATTCTTGATCAGTCTCATTATTTTGGTAGTACTTAATATTTTTTGCTTGTATATCAGTTTCACACCTTCTTTGTACTTTACCAGGAAAAATACTATCAATCATGTCCTCTAAGTTATCCCAAGTTGTTTGATGTACGTCTGTTATAAATTGATCATCTATTAAACAAACAAAACTAATATCTAAGAAGTTTTTTTCATGACTCCTATGGATTATAAATATAGGAATTTCATAAATAAGTCCACCTTCCTGTTCTAGTTTTATTGTCCCTGTATTTTGTTTTGTTATCAGTTCAAGTGCATTCTGTTCACCATTGACTTCTAACCTCATTTCGCCTCTTGCAACCTCCCCACCTAGTTCTTCATATAAGTGGAGAGATTGGAAGCGATAACCTGTATCAAACCAAGGTAAGAAATCTACTGTGGTTTTATACGAGTTTTTATATTTCATTTTAGTTCTTTAAATTTCACTAAGTGCTCGATCTAGTGAAGATTTTGGTATAATTCTAAGTACATTACCCTTCCTATATGCCTCTAATCCAACTGCACATGTTAATATTAGGAGTCCTGTATATTTAGTATCTCCATATATTTCTTTTGCAATTAAGTCAGGTCTATATTCATGAGTAGTTATAGTATAGTTTGTTTTATCTGGCTCAAGTTCTTTTAGTTTATCTAAGATTATTGAGTTAAAGACATCAAAACCATCTATATAGTTCTTTAGATCTTGCTTAGTTTGTTCAATTCTATCTGATTTAGTATACATAATATTATAAACCTAATCGGAGCTGGTCAGACTTTTTAATTTTCTCTAGTGATCTTCTCATTCTTAGTTCAACACCATCTGCTTCATTTGCTTCAGTACTTCTAAAGTTTGCTGATGCTGCTCCGCTCAAGAATCTACCAATTGATACAGCAGAGAATTTAGATGCAGGACGTAATACTAGATTCACTTCAGCATAGAGAGGTGATAATTCTCCATTTCCATCTGGGCTTGGATTTTTTACCATTTCCTTGCTTTCTGTGATATTAATATTACTGATTACTAAGTTTTCGATTGCATAGTAAGGACCGATTCGTAGTTTGAATGTTCCTTTCTGTATTAGGTCTACATCCTTTATATCAGCCTCAAAACCAGCGGGAGGTGTTTGCCAAGCTGCTGTCTGACTAACGAAATCTTGTACATCTTGTCCTAGGCCTTTAACTATTACAGGTACATAGTCTCCCATAACATAAGGAAGAATTTCACCTATCTGATCAGTAACAGACAAGAAGGTTAAGTCATTGGTGGCTGTACCACTTATCATAGTAGAGCCCTGACCGAAAGTTGGAAATATAGTAAACTTCAATCCAAAATTACTTCCAAAATCAGTACCAGTACCTGTATAATAAGTGAATCTAGCTCCTTTTACATCTAATGCTCTTGCTAGGTATTTTGCTTGCATCGCTTCTCCTTTTGCTAGGAATCCTGAAACAATAGATGCAATATATCCAACGGTTTTACCTAGGTCATTACTGTTGGATTCAAATTCGTCAGATTTTGCTTTTATTTCTCCTAGAGCTTTTGTAAGAATTTTAGCGTATGGTGCTTTAGGTCTCATTGAATTCCATAAAGCTCCAATTTCATCTCCTCCAAAGCCTGTCCATTCGTTTGTTATACTAACTTGAAAATCTTGATTAATGATTGACTTACATAGTGGATATTTACAATATGGGTATTCAACTCTTTTATTACCTACTTGTTTTGAATCTAATTCTTGATCTTTTTCAGGTATAGGTAGCCAAACAGGAACACCCTCATCATCAAAACCGCCTCTTATTGTATTTGGATATAGTCCAACAGATAATAAAGGGTTTCGCATTTGAAGATCATAGTAAAACCCACTAAGTTCACCAGTTTTATTATTATTTTGTAGCATAGCTTAAATTAACTTGTCCACTTTCTAACTTTTCCAGGTTGTACTTTTGGCCTAGTATTACCTGCAATCTGAGAGAGTAGTTGGTTTGTTTGTGCTTGTTGATCCACTAGCTCTGACATATAAGCAGAAGATACTTGGTTAGCGGCTGCAGAAATCTTATCATATTTATTAGCTGTCCTAGACCCTAATGTATTTTTATCTACCTTAGACTTACCAGCATAACCAGCTAACATAGATATTCTTTCTTTATCTAGTACCTTAAACAGTTCTTTATTGCTCTGAACCATTTTCTTAGGTGCTATCCATTCGCCTTCATGTACATATCCGACTATATTTCCTGTTGAGCCATCTCTGGTAAATCCGCCAGTATCATGAGATGTTTTCTTACCTTTCTTATTATTTTTATCTTTACTGTTTTTGTCTTTATCTTTTCCCTCTCCAGCCCTCAAAAGAGCATCCTTAAGTTTAAACTTTGTATCTTCATTCTTCTTTGACGGCACTAACATCGGAAGATGAGTCTGGGGGTCAATACCAATGTCGTACATACCGCTCCTGAACTTTTCGGTCTCCATTAATTTTTTCTTCATCCGATCAAATGTACTCTTACTATAATCTCCAACCTTTTGTTCAGGCTGATCACCTCTGATTTTATTAGCTTGTCTTTGTGCTTCAGTTCTCACTTCACCACCATATCCAAAGAAGAAATTACCAACTTCAGAGAGTTTATTCTTAATTTTGTTCCAGATATTACTTGCCCAATCCTTCACAGACTGTACCCAAGTTAATGCTTTGCCAAGGAAACTTTGAAATGCTGAGCTAATACCCTCTGATAATTGAGTAAAGATATTCTTGTTCTGATCAAATACTGTCTTAGCATCTGTAAGATTTTTACTAGACTTTTTGAGATATGCAACTTTATCAGCTTCTGTTTTCTTTTGTACTGCTTCAAGAGCTTCTAACTTTCTAACAGCTTCCTTACTGAGTTTCTCTGCTAATTTTGGGTTACCATCCTCGACAGCTTGATCAATAAGCTTCATGTACTCTTTTCTAATTTCCTCTTTCTCTGCGTTAATAGCAGCTAGGCTAGAGTCATACATAGCTACCTGTCTGTTTCTCTCTTCAAGTCTTGCAGCAAGGAGTGTATTATTCTTATCTTTTAATCCAAGACCTATATCACCCTTACCTATTGCATCTCGTCTCGCTATTTCAATATTAAGTTGTTGTTTAAGTTTCTTTATTTCTTCTGGATCACTTGAACTACTTATTTTTTGCCTTATATCTTCGATCTTCTTCTGTATTGGACCAACTAAGTCTGCGTGATAGTTTTTTCTTTTTGCCTCGTCGAAGTGTTCCTTTACTTGTTGATCGGACCCTTTATAACCAAGTCTCCTATATTCTTTGATGAGTGCGTTTTCAGCTTCTTCAAATCTACCTTGACTTGATAATTCTAAAAATTCTCTTTTACTTCTTTCAGACATTTGGCCATTAAGACCTCCAATTCCTCCAGCAAAACCTTCTCCTTCAAATCCAAGAAGTGCTCTATCGACATCTTCCTGTTGATAGTTATTGATTCGGTTCTTTGTTTTTTCTGTCCATTTATTAGCTTCAAGCCACCCATTAACTCTTTTCTTTGATTCTTCTCTTCCTTTATCTGATAATCCGAGCCAATATCTTTCAAAATCTGCATATCTCTTAACACCTCTAAATTTGAAATAAGCTTGATTCTTTTTCCATAATCCAGCAGCTTCTCCTCTCAGGGCGTTAATTTTCTTCTCTTTTGCTAGTTCAGCATCAGATTTAGCATCAAATGGTTTCTTCAATTCAGGGAAAGGTCCGTTTGATGATGCACCTTCCCACGCAGCACTGATAGATCCTGCAATACCTCCTGCATTAGCTGCTTGTGATGGGTCAAAAGATATCGAATTAGAGTCTCCATAGTAACTAGCAGCACCTTTTAAGTATTGGTATGGGTCGATTTCATAATATATCTGTCCTCCATTATTATTCATCTGGTTATTCATTGGTGTATTACCAAGACTCATAATGAAAGTACCAAAGTCTTTAGCCCCCAGTGAACCTCTAAACTTCTTAAGGAACATATTGAGTTTATCATTCATATAGTCCTGTACTGTTCCATAGGCTATATTCTTACCACCTCGCTGCATTCCACCAAAGTTATTTTTATTTCTTGCAGCTGAACTAGTACCCCCAGCAGACTCAAAACCATCTTGTGCAGTAAAGAAGCTAGATAGTCGACCTGCATCTTCATCACTCAAACCTCTTTGTTTTAAGACACCATACCACTTAGCCTTATGGTCTCTCCAGAAGCTAGCTCTATCACCACTTAGATTTCCGGAAGACACAGTTATTGGAGAACTAGTTCCGAATGATGGAGTACTACCACCTAAACCTATGTGATTATCATAAGCAGATGCACCAAAGCCACCACCGCCGAAGTAAGAACTACCTCCTCCTCCGAAGCCATAACTATTAGATACTCCGCCTCCACTACCTAAGAAGAAGTTACCTGACCCACTATCTGAAGCATATGCTCCTGCAAAAGGTTCTCCTGTATCAGAGACTCTATTATAGTGTCTGAATAATGTTCCTTTTCTGATTTTTCTATACATTGCAGCAGCCCATAGATCTTGCTGAACGTGGTCTGAGATCCATTGAGCACCAGTATACATACATATGTGACCACTCGGGTGATTATCTGCAGCAGGTATAACAAAAATATCACCAGGTTGAGGCTGCCATCCTGTAAATCTAAGTGCTTCGAATCCAAGATTTCCAAGTTTATATAGCCAATCTTTAGCTGCTGGTGCCATACCGCGGAGTTGATTTCTCTTTAGACCTAATCCGTCCTCTATTGCATATCTAACATAGACACCGCATTTACCTAACGATACTCTACGTGGAGCTCTTTGTATAAGGCCATTTACTGCTCTAGGGACATTAAATCTAAGTCTAGGATCTCTATTTACTATTCCAGGTTGACCAGCCCAAGTTGCACCACTAACATTATTTGGATCAGAACTAGCAGTAAAATTACCAAATGCATTAAATGCTTTATTTGCTAACTTAAAACCATCATTTACAACACCTACTATACTATTACCTAATCTCTTTGTATTATTCTCAATAGCGCCTAGCGATGAATTGCTCCAAAATGCTGCTTCTTCTGCATCATTGACTCTTGTTACATTTTCGAACTCTCTCATACCCTCACGGTATTCAGTGTCGTCGAAGTCAAATCTATCTTTAATTGGTCTTCCAGTCTTTAGCCATTTTCTATGAGTGCTTGCAAAACCGCCGCCTCTCGTAATGAGTGCACGTTTAGCCCCCTCAAAGAGTCTCATTGCATCATTCTTATAAGAGCTGGCACCGTATAGTTTTTTAGTTAGGTAGCTAATTGCGGCAGGAGTCATTTGGTAATAGGTTTTATACTCAACTCCAGGTCTTGGGTCATCAATAGGAACAAGAACAAGCTTTTTATCTCTTGCAGTCATTCTATTCCATTTATTACCTAATGCAGTCATACCTGCTCCAATAAATCCAGATCCAGATGAAAGTGGGCCTCCAAACAAAGAACCTCCGTCTGCAGCATTTAGCATCCTATTAGCGAGCCAGCCTCCTCCCTTACTTGGAATCATATTTGTCATCGAATCGTTCATCAGGCCCTTAATTGCACCCCCGATAAAGCCTCTAGCATTTTGACCTGCATAATCTTTTTCATTTTTATCGGCAACAACATACTTCATTTCAACGGGTTTAATAGATCCGTTCTGAATGAGCTTGCTTGTATCACCTTGGAACATTCTTTCAATAAACTCTTCGCTTACTGTTACCGTTCCTTTTAGTTTTGCAGTATCTTCTAGTCTTCCGAAACCTGTTGCGACTCTGGCAGCATCTATCTTACCAAACTGTCTAGCATCATTATAGGCACCAAGTATATCCTGACCTTGTGAAATTTGAGAGCTTAATGATCCAGTTAACCCACCTGAACTATCAAGAGCATTTTTTACTAAACTATATCTTCTTTTACCTGCGCCATTTTCTTCTGCTGCAAGGTCTCCTAAGTCAGTATTTCTAATTTTACTATACCTATCATACTCAGTAAATCCATCTCTTTCTTGTGCTTCTTTAGAGCTTTTCAAGCCACTTGTTTTCATATTGGCTTTTAGTGATGCCTGTATACCTCTCTTCGGATCTACCATGGCTGTAAGAATATTACCAAGATATCCAGCCATATTAGAAAGTGTTAAGCCAATATTATTTAGGTCTACATCTGGGAACTTAATACTTCTAATAGCTGCACCTCGTTCTTCCATTCCATGTTCGAGTTTCATCTTAAGGTAATCAATTAAGTCCTTACCTACTCTCATAAGTGCTGTCCCAACTGTATCACCTTTTCTTACATCACCGCCAAAGAATCCAATAAAGTCTGCTCTAAAACCTTTACCTGCTCTCGCTAATGTACTTCCATCGACACCAATTCCAAAGTAGTCTAATCCACCTTTTATTTTTTCACTGACCCAAGTAATAGCCTTTAGTACTCTTGTCCAGTGCTTTGCTAGGAATGTAACACCAAAGAGCATAAGTAGGTTTTTAAATTGTCCACCTACTGATTCACCAATTGCCTTAGGACTGAAAGCTGACATCATTTCTTTTCCGACAGATTCCATCTTTCTAAGCATCTTATTGGCACTCTTTGTTAAACTCCACTCACGTCTATCGAACTCTCTTCGTCTCTGTGTGTTTTGTTCTTTCTGAGTAGCAAATGCATTACTTACCCAGGTTTTAAATTTAGTCTGTTCAGGATTTTCTACATTTCTAGGAGGTGGGGGAGCAATTGTTACATCTCTCCCTTGTACTGGACCACCTACATTTGTTGTCGTTGTATTATAGTTATTGTTTATTACTATATTATTTGGCGTTACTTTAACATCTCTACCCTGTGTTCTTTGTACTCTAGGTTTCTGTATTCCATATTTCCCTAGTATCTGTTGAGTCTGAGGGTTAACTTGCATTTGGCTTGAATTTCCTGACATACTAGCTATTTGTCCGGCCTGCAACATCATAGAGCTAGCTTCTTCGTCTTGGTCCATTGCAGCCTTTTCAAGTGCCAGATTTTGTGCCCTCTGGTCTTGTATTGCTTGGACTTGATTACCTAATGCTTGATAATCTGCCAGGTCTCCTCCTTTTTTTCCTGCAAGTTCCCTAGTTCTTCTTCCTAGTTCTTCTTCTCTTGCTGCCATACTTAATATCTTTTATTTTATCTAGACAAGTTAAGTATTTCTGTAATATCACTATCACTTTCACCTACTTCACTTGATTCTAGTTTACTTTCTGCTTGTACTTTATTAACACCTTGTATCTTTTGTCCTTTATCCCCGAAATCAATCAATGGGAAGTCTGGGTCTGTTCCGCCTGATGTTTCTATAAATTTATCATAAGTTGTTCTTAACTTAAATAGTGTCTTTAAGTCATAGAATTCAATATTATCTACTTTTAAAAACTTATTTAAATAGAATTTTAGTTCCATCAATTGGGCAGTTGATATAGATGTCTCGAAAGAAATCGACAATAAGCGAATCTACACTTACTGCCACACTCCTCCTTTCTTCTGGTTTTAATCCTTTATTACACTCAGAACAAAATACTTGAACAGGCTCTAATCTATCGTAGTAAAGCTCTCTCATTGCCATAAGTGTAGTAATATCGGAGTGTTTTGCACCTAATACATCTTGTTCAATCTGGTTACCTTGTAAATCAAAGTCCCTAATAAGTGCAATTGTCTTGATCATTTTAAGATCAGTTACCTTCCTGAATTTTAAGTATAGTTTAAATACTTTCATGAAATCAGTCCAGGTAGGTACAATGGTTTCATATGAATGTCCACCAAGTTCTATCTTAGCACCATTCATTACTTTTTCATCAATCTGCTTAAAGTGAATGTCTTTATTAAAGTCTATATTTTTACTAATTGGCTTTCCACACGTAGGACACTTAACTTCTACATGATAACTTAAGTCTTCACTGACTGTACATAATTTCTTGTAGAATATTAAGAAATCGATATCCATTATGTAACAATCTTTTATATTTTGATCGTCTTTAATTAATTCATGAACGTCAAAGTAATACTTACCAAGGGGATCGTCAGTTGGAACCTCATTTAGGTAATTGCAGATTTCTAGAAAATTATAAGGCTTAATTCTAACACTAGGAAAACTATAGCCATAACCGCCACTAGGTAATAATGATACATTTATTTCCATAATTCTTTTATTTAATTAGTTGAAAAATAAATCACCTTGAAATTAATCAAAGTGAAATTGTTTTATAATATCGAGGGTTAGGGTATGACGATAAAAAATCTATATCATCATACTCTAAAAATCCCTCCTCTATTAATAAGGGAAAAACCTCCTATCAAGTTACTTATTCCTTATCTTGCTTATTGTAATAATCCAAATCTAGAAGTGATTCTAATTTAGTTCCTGCCTTAGTTAGTTTTTCTTTAATTCTCTCATCACTTGGCACTATATTTTTATTATCGTTTGTCCAAGTAACTACAAGAATCCCTATTTCGGTTCCTGAACTACTTCTCATGTAATATAACCCAGTCCTATATGTATTCTCTATTAACATTGCATGGGCATATCTTTTATCTATTTTCTCCATATCATCTACCCCAGCTATTATGAGATTATGTTTACTTAAGTATGTTACCATTTCATATAGACTAGTTCTTACATTTTGGTAGTTCTGGGCTATCTCTGGTATTCCCCTTTCGTAACAAACTTTCTCATAACTCTGACTAAAGAATCTGAAGTGTAGTCCTGTTGTTGTCTTTAGGTTATCATGAAAACTACTAATAACAACCCTATCTGCATCAAGTGTTAGCCTAAGTTTTTCTATTTCATTATTAACGCTTGACTCTATTTCGTCATTCAGGTCAAATGCGTAGTTATCTTCTCTTCTTAGGTTTTCTCTATCAGCTACTATTGCTTTTGATAAGATAACTCTAGTATTCCTATCTTCTATAGTGATGAAAAACCCAACCATTACCACAATAAGACCAGCAAATACAACAAGTTTGAGAATAGAAAACCAACTAACTTTGCTAGTTACTTCCAGAAACTTGGTCCATACATTAGTTAGTCTCTCTAGGAGGGATACTTTACCTTCTGTTAACATATAATATCCTTTACTCTTTTATTGTTCTTAGCAAGTCTCTTTACAGTCTATTATTTACACAGTCCAAACAGATACTTATATTTCTCTGTTTCTTGCATAAAGGACTCAACTTCGCTTCTAATACCCATAAATACTACATCATCTGGTATACTCTGATAAAATTCTACAGCAGTTATGTTAATTACATCCTCTATAAGATCAATTGCTGTAATCTTATCACAAGCTGTCGGATTTATATCAAGTGGGTGTAGCTTTTCAGTAATTCCCATATAAGTCTCAGCTATTTTATCTTGATAATCTACCAGAATGTTATAGTATTCATCCAAATATTCGTGTATATTTTTATGTTCAGCTGCCCAATGAAGATTCTTACATCTAGTTTTCCAAGCTTCTAAGTTATTCAAGTAATTAATAAAAGCTTCTCTACTATCTTCACTATACTGCTTTTGTTTGTATAATATCATGATGAATACGATTTTGACCTAGGGAGAATAAAGAACTAAATCCTATTCTCCTTAAGTCTGTATGTTTTGATTAGAGATTCTTGAATTCTAGTGAGTAATGTTCAAATTTAGCTGACATTGTTACATCTGAACGATCACTTTCTGCTTCTGCTTGTCCATTATTATCTATACCTGCATCCTGTATAATCACATTGTAGAAGGTAAGCTCACGAACATCAAGTCTCTGTGCATTGGTGATAAAAAGTTTACAGTCCATTACAACATCATCCTTACGGAAAGAATATTTAGTCTCACGATCTGAAATTTTCTGTCTCCAGTCATCAAGGAAATATGTAATAGCTTGGTCTTCTTTATCAACGAAGCTCAAAGTCAAGTTACCTGAAGTGGTTTGGTTAGTCTGTTGGTAGATTGCATAACCACCTCTCATACGTTTTTCTATACCAGTAACACTAGTATCAACACCAACCTGAACTGAATTAAGTCTCGCATTGATTATATCATCACCTGGATAGTAAACAATCTTAGGTGCCGCGATTACCTTAAATTCCCACATATCACCGCGAAGGAATTCTTTGTTATTGTCACGGTAGGTTGAGGTATAGTCAATAAATTTAGCTCTAAGCTGACTACCTCTTACTAATTCTGTAACTGTTGCCATGTTTAATTATTTATTTATATTGTTTTGTTATAGTTTATTGTAACATCTAAGCTGATCTCGTTCTTTACTAGGTCGCTTATAATAGTATCTATTTTTAGCTCTAACTTACTATTTCTCGAATCTATCCTAAAGTCCCTTATCAGAATCTGTCTAATTACGGAGAATCTATCAGCTATCTTCCTAAGTATTCCCTCAATTGTACTTCTAATTGGTCCAGTTGATCTAAGTGATAGGTAACTCCACTTATTTTTCTCAAGTTCTCTCTGTATTTTACCTAGACAGAACCTCATTATTCCACTAGTTATATAAGAATCTCCGTCTAAGTATGCAGGATAATAATAGTAAAGTCCATTATCTATCATATAATTTGACTTATACCTATCCTGTATTAACTTAGAATCCCCATAAAGTTTTTTACCGTCCATGGGAGTTCTATATAGGATATCTGTAGTAGAGTAAGAGTATTTATTTTCTAGTATTCCTCTTAAGTAGGTATAGTATCCAGGTCTATATCTATTACTTACTTCCATTGATCCATAGAAATATAGTAAGTAATTATTCCTGTCATCTAATTTATTTCCCTCTATTGTACTATCAGAGTTTTCGATTAGAGCCTGACAATTAATTTCTTTGAGTTTTACTAGTAGATCATCATAGAGTTTATAGTGTTCATCTACTTTAACCTGACTACTTTCATAACTACTAGGATTAGGTAACATTAAGTAATCTAGGTAGAGAGTATCTGAGTTACTAAGGAGAGTATTAAGTGCTGCATCAAAGGAAACACTTTTTTCTACTTCACTTCCTCTCAATATCCAAGTTCCCTCAGGTATTCTATGATCTCTAGGGTTTTGAAGTACCATATAGTCTTCATTATTACTAGGGTCACTACTATAGACTGCAGGATATTCTAGAGTTTTATCATTTCTAGTATTTAACCAAGAACCTAAGAAAGATTGAATTAGTCTACAATAAATTATTTTTGAATTTTTATTTATTACTGTATCTAATCTTTCGTCTACTTGATCTGTTTCGCTATATCCTTCATGAATTTCCTGTATATCAAATCTATTAACTGTTACTCTATAGAAATTATTTCCAGTATTTTCGATCTTGATTTTAATATCACCATCAATTCCACCAGATCCTATAGTCTTTGACCAAAATTCTATTCTAGCATCACCAACACTAAGAACATCTAGTATAAAGTTAGTTGTTTTCTTGTCGGGTACTAGACTAAAACCTTCTATATTATAAAAGTACGTAGATTGTATAGGAAATGGTGCAATTATTTTATTCCCCTCTATACTAAAACCAAAAGCCTTAAGTTTTTCAAATAAGTCTCTATAGTCAGTTACTTTCTTCTGTGTATTATAGTACTTACTTTCTACTATTTTCTCACTAGGTACTGTATTTCCAAAGTATAGAATTGTTTTTTCACCACTCTCTTTAGACTGTATAACTAGGTAAGAGTCTTTATTAGGTACTATGTTTTCATCATAAGTAACCTTAAAGGCCAGTGTTTGATATTCTTTTTCTATAAGATCAAGTTGAAGATTTCTCAATGATGGCTTAACTGATAATAGAGATTCACCGTTTTCTTCAATATTGTCCTTTTGACTATATATCGGGTTACAATATTTGATCTTAGAGTCTCTATGACAGATTCTCAGAGTATCTCTATTTAGTGTTGAAATTGACTCCCTTGTTTCTATATTCTGAGGTAGGTCATCTATATTAACGAAATCATTTATTTCTTGAATCCAAATAATCTTATCAAAATTGAGATCATCTTTAGTAAATCTACCATTGCCATCAAAATTAATTACCTTGTATATTTTATCACTCTCACCAACCTTAGGAAGTTCTGAAGGTCTATAATATTCTCCTTCAATATCCCTAAACCTGTGATAAGCTATAAAATCATTTCTCCAATTATTGCTTTCGTTGATAGGTTTAAATAAGTATAATACATTACCTTGACCTATTAATTCTTTCAAGTAGTCATAATCTTTGAAATCTTTACCAAACCAAAGAACTAATTCATCAACAGTTCTAACAAATACAGGTTTCTCAAAGGACATATCAGAATCAACTACCTCTGCTAGTATAATAAAATCATCAATACTAAGAGATAAGTAGTTTATTTTTGTTTTTCCTAATCTTAAGTACATATATTATCCTCCAATTACTCCAATACCTGTTACACTTTTAGGACGCTTGTTTAATATTTTATCAGCTTTGGCAGAAACTTTATTATTAATACCTTCATAAACACTCTTTGCCATTTTAAGCTGAGTAGACCCTGAACCTGAACCAGTTGATGAGATATGAGATGGATTTTCACCAACTATACTAAAAGATACAGTTAAGTCTCCCCCACTTGCTTCTATTTCTCCAAACCTTTCTTCTACTAGATCTTTAAGAGTCAATAGTAGTTCATACCTATTAATTGTTCCTTTCTGTGGTGTCATACAGTAGATAGAGCACTTGAATGTAACATTCTTATAAGGTGCAATACATGAAAAGTTTTTATCCACTGATGTAAGTTTCTTATATGGTTTACTATATCCTATGTAGTTATTGTTTCCATCTTGTCCATAGTCTTCAGGTCCATGAGGCTCACTATTAAATACAGAGACTTCCATACATTTCTCAAAGTAGTTTCTGAATGATTTATATTGATCATCTGAAATAGTTATCCTAAATTCATTACTAAACTCTAGAGAAGTAGGAAAGCTTATTTCTCCTTCAAATAATCCAGCTGTCTTAGTAGTTAGCTTAGCTTTCTGCATTTCAAAAGAGGTAATAGGCAGCCATCTACTATATCCAGTATTTACACCGTGATCTAGCATATTCCATAGATTTATCTCCTCTATTGGTGGCAGGTATGATACTTTTCCATTCTCTGCTGCAACAAAAGGCTCAAAAATAATCTCCCAGAATGAATTAGAGTCTAAGGTTAATACTTTTAGTGGACTATCTTTACCAGATACTACCTTACTAGCTGTTGACATGTAGGGGCTTTTTTCGATTACATTAAAAAGATCTTGTACAGTTCTAATCTCTTCTACATTAGATACCATACAGAGATTTTCTAGTGTTGTATTAATACCCTGAAAAGCTCCTCGTCCTATATAGTTTTCATTAAATTCATATCTTTCAGGTGAACTATCTACTTTACCTATTGCAGCATTTATTAGTTTTTTTCCTATATCCTTTAAAGACATCCCCTTAAAGCTTTCGCCCTTTGAGTTAGTCTTCGTCCATGTTTGATAACCTAATTCATTTGTTTGTGGGGTGTCTTTATCAATTGGACGGTTTATTGGATATTTTTTCTCTAAACTTTCGCCATGAATTAATCCAACTACTTTATCTTTTACTCTTTTTACTCCATCTTGTAGACCTTCTTTTACTCCACCTGTTATAAGTTCATTAAGTATATCAGGATTGCCAGGAAGTCTATCTCTATTTGCTTTCTTTAATCTCTCACCTTCTTCACGAGCTAGTACAAGAACTGCTAATGTTTCATCAAGTAGAAAAGCTCTTAGCCATTTCTGATTATGCCAATTTCTACCTATTATCTTCTCAGCTACAAATCTTAAGTAGTTATTTATATTTAGTGAGTTAATATTGAATTTGGGTAATTTCGTAGCAGGCATTGGTGTAGGATTTGGATCTTTCATTGCTGCTTTATACAATGCTTTTTCAAATTCCCTAGCTTTTGCCTCTGTTATATTTCCACTACTTAAGTAAGATGATATAAGTGATGAAACTTTACTAGCCCAACCTTTATTTAAGACTTTATTTTTTGTGAAGTTAAGTAAGTTATTGTAGTAGTTATTGAGATCTTTGTAGTCTATTAATTTCCTCTCAAAATCAGTCAGACTTGGTTCTTCAGCCCCTACTTTTTGTTTCTCATTACTTAGCTCTACCTCACCTACTTCGCCTATGAGTTTCTCTGTTTCCTCACTAAGATTATCTTCTCTAGACTTATCATCTATCTTACTAATCTCATTACTAAGTTCTAACCCATCTAAGTCTGTCTTTGAACTAATTAACTCAGATTTTTTATTACTTAGTTCTTCTACATTACCGCCTTTGTTAGATATAATCTTCGTACCTGTATTAGATAAGTGGTCTTTTGCCGGATCGAACTGTTTATGTATTCCATCTGTACTATCCTCTATTACATTTTCTACTTGATTACTTAAGGCCACATCATTACCTGTATCTTGTATTCTGCTAATGATATCGCTTAGTGAGTAACTTTTATTATCTTGTATTGTTTCTTTCTTAGTACTTAGTGGATATTCTCTGTCATCGCTGATCTTATCTACCTGTGTACTAAGTGGATATTCTCTATCGTCACTTAGTTTTTCAATCTGTGCACTTAATAAACTAGTTGAATTATCTTGTATTGTTTCTTTCTTAGTACTTAGTGGATATTCTTTGTCATCACTGATTTTATCAACCTGTGTACTTAATGGATACTCTCTATCATCACTTAGTTTTTCGACATTACTACTAAGCTCTTGTTCAGAATTATCTTCTAGGTTGTCTATATAAGCACTTAATGAAAATTCTCTATCATCGCTTAATTCATCAACCTTATTACTTAATTCTGTTTCTAGCTTAGTATCTAGTTTTTCGACATCACTACTAAGCGGAATTTCATTTTTTGCATTAAGCTTATCTGGCCTATCAGTACTAAGTTTATTATCCCTATGATCTTCTATTTGACTTACCTTTCTACTTAAGTCTGGCTGTACTGTTTCATTTTTTATCTTACTAATCTGATCACTTAAGCTATTACTAGTATGATCATTTATTTTTGAAACTTTCTTACTTAATTCAGGTTTTGTCTGTGGGTTAATTTTATCCTTCTTATCGCTCAGTTTATTATCCCTTGTATCCTTTATCTTATCTACTTCGTCACTGAGCTCTATTCTTTCATCTACTTCTAAGTCCGATATTTTATCACTAAGAGCTAAATCTTCATCAGTCTTTATCCGATCTATTTTAGTACTTAGTGGGTATTCACGTTCGTCCTCTATTGTATCTATCTTATCACTAAGACTTAATTCTATATCTTGTTGCCCTAATGTATCTTTATGTTTACTTAATTCTACATCTAAGTCTTTATTTTCCTTGAGTAATTTATTTATTTGATTACTAAGAGAGTTTGTTTTAATACTAGAGCTATTTAATATTCCTTCTGTCTTTTTGCTAAGTGAGGTTTCTTTTTTTCCATTACCTATTTTTTCAACTAGTCTGCTTAAGGTCTGTATTCTATCATCACTTAAGTTTTCTACCTGTGTACTTAATGGATACTCTCTATCATCACTCAGTTTTTCTTTTGTTTCACTTAGTGGATATTCTCTATTGTCACTTAAGTTTTCTACCTGTGTACTAAGTGGATACTCTCTATCATCACTCAGTTTTTCTTTTGTTTCACTTAGCGGATATTCTCTATCGTCGCTTATTTTATCAACTTGTGTACTTAATGATTTTTCTCCACTATCACTGATCTTATCTACTGTATCACTTAGTGAAACTTCTTTACTCTCACCATCAACACTAAGAACTGAATTACTTAGACTTACTTCTCTGTTTGTCTCTATTTTCTCTACCTGTGTACTAAGTGGTGTTTCTTTTATTAATTGTCCATCGAAACCAATAACACCTAGTTTATCTTTTTCTAAGACAGTATTATCATCATAAGCTTTCTTTAGTTTTCTTAGATATTTATTGAGAGCTTTTATTTCTTCTGGCTTAGTAAATTGTTCACAGGATCCGGGAATTTTATTTTGTTTTCTTATTTCCTCATCCATAATTTTACATGTCAAGTGTTTCGATAATACTCATTAAGGTATAAGAATAGAGAGTATCGCCTGTTTCACTGTATCCCTGTTTTAGTGATATCTTAAATCTATACGTTCTTTTATTTCTAGTATATTGTAATTCATCACCTACTTCAAGAGATCCATCATTTGTGAAAGCTTCTATACTATCTCTATTCCTATTCCATACATCTTTCATATCATTTAAGTTGACTATTAAGTTTGTAGTAAACTCATCGTAGTCATTCTCTAGTGTACTGTCAGATGAATATGACCCACCAAACACATTCTTCCACTTGCTATTTTCCTTAGGTCTTAATACAACAAACTTAGTACCTAAGATTTCTAACTGTGCTTTTATATTACTAAGAGCTGCTTGATAGAATTTATTACTCAAGTCTAAACTCTTTAATACCATATTCTCTGCCATTATCTTACTTTATTTAAATACTTTTTAGAATTGAGCAAAAACCTTCTTCCTCTATAATAAACTTAACTAACTTAATATATTGAGGTAAGGTTAAGCTATCAGACAGTTTCATAACAAAGATATTTCTATCTAAGTTAGTACTACATCTATTAAACTTTGACAATTCTCTAATAAAATCTTCTATCTTAATCTGAGTATATTCTAAGTCAATTGGTATGTAGAGTTTTATGTCCTTAATATCTCCAGTTATACTAATTGAATCCTTAGGTACTTTCTCAGTAATCTCAAAATCTTCTATTTTCTCAGATTCTAGTTTATTTTTAATGTTATCTAACATATTTTTATCAAAAACTGAAAAATCCTTCTCTCTAAACTTTATCATATCAGATCATTGTTATATAAATTTGGCTTGAGATCTAAATCCATAAACTTCTTCAAGACAGTTCGGAACTCACTCTCACTTCTGATTGCATAAGTGTAGGTTGAGACATTATCTATCTTTGATTTGTTTATAATATGCTTTAGTTCTTTCTGCATTCCTGATATTTTCTTATCTTCCTTGCTATTAAACACTGATGAAATTATAAAAATACCACCAGCAATAGACATTTGAACTGGTTTCTTTTCGTTACCTATTGAGTAGTGATGTCCTTCGATAAAATAATTCTTCTTCAATTGATCTATTAAGAAGTTATTATCTAGCCAACCTCTATTAGGCTTTATACCCAATCTTATTAATTCACTTACTCCTACTTTTTTAAATGCAGTTACTAATCCTGACATAATAACTTCAGGAAGTGACTTAGTAAAACCTTTGCCTATAGATAACTTAGAAAATCCACCTCCTAGAATTTTAACTGCATCATACTTAGTTATTGAACCCTCTGAGAAAATTCTATCTTCTTCCTCTGTTGCTTCTTGGATTCTATTAGTAACTATTGCATTATTATCTAGAAGATTTATCTTAGTCTTCAGTTCATTACTAAGTTCCATAATAAATTGACAAACTGCTAAACAATTTGTAAACTTAATATTAACAGAGTATGAATTTACTTTTAAGTTTATCACTTTAGCATCATACTCCATCCCAAAATATTTTCTACAGTATGAGTCTAAGACTTTGTTGATTTTATCTAGTTCATCTTTATCTACTCCGAATGTATACATAATAATTTGATTATCATGTATAGTAAATGTAATTTTATAATCTGTTATATTTCGGCTATTAAAGTCAAACTTATCTTCTATCTTAGCTCTTTTATCAACTGTTTCTCCTACTACTACACCAGCCACTTGATAAATACCAAACTGTCTCCTAATTCCTCTATCTACTTCTTGGTACTTAATAGATGTCATAGGTTTGTGAAAATAGTTTAGGAGAAATTTTGCAGCAATACCACTAACTGCTCCTAATTTTGCTCCTGTTATTGCATCATCTACGGCATTTCTATCATTCAATAGTCCCCCAGTTAATGCCCCAATACCTGCTCCGAGACCTGCACCTTTAGCAACAGTCTCTAACATTCCAGGTAGGTTATCAGTGCTTTTAGGCCCTGTATAATGACCTTCTTGTATAGAAAAGGATTTATTTCTAAACTTAATCATCTCTCCTTATATTGTTACACCTGGGATTGGTACTGTATGTGCAATTTCAGCACCTTTGTTCAATACGTCGCCCACTGTTGTTTTTATATTATCTAATCTCTTAGCAAATTCACCTGATCTGTATTTAATAGCACTCTTATCTAATTTAATCAGAGTTTTCTTAGGTAGAATAGGCTTCTTTACTACAGCTGCTGTCGCTGGTCCACCCCAAGGAGCTAATAATGCTGTACCTACTGAACCACCAACTGATAATCCCACAGGCGTTGCAAGTTGTCCTACGGCTGCTGTTGCTGCTACATCTGGTCTTCTAATTGCAGACTCGACGATATTATTTGTAGCAGTCCCGACAGGAGTTGTCTGTGCCATAAGAGATTTAGCTTGGATTTTATAAGGTAATTTCCTAACCTTACCTACAAGACCTTTAGCTTTCTTAGAGATAGAATTAGTAAATCCACCGCTTATGCCTTTCAGTAAGGATTCTTTACCGCCTATAGATAATGTACCTGCATATGTTTTTGTTCTTAGTATTATCATATTTATAGTAATAGTTCTCCGTACCAACCTGATTGTATTGCATAGTTATCACACCTACTTCTTAATTCTTGATAAGCTGCATCAACATTACTTAATACATCAATTGCCATATTAGGTAATTGAAGAGATGCCTTAAGCTGCCTAATATAGTCAAGTAGGTGAGTCATGCATAAGTCCATAAAGAAATTTCCTCTTGCTCCACTTTCTACATCTAAAAAGTAAATAGCACTACTCTCCGATGCATGATTAAATGATCTATCTGGTAAGAAATCAGGTATAATAGGATAACTTGTTAAACCTTTCAGACAGATAGTTGTGTTAGGTACATCATCTAAAAATATGTAAGGTTTTCTATAATCCGTTACATATTGATAAGCACCTGGAATAGGATAACTAGATGAGCCACCAAATCCTGCATAAGAATTATTAGTACCTTGTCCTGAAACTCTCCAAAGCGGTATAGAGTTAAACACTAGAATAACTCTGTTAAGTGGGAGGAGGCATTTAAGCCATAGAGTGAAATTAGATTTTAACTCATAGTATCCATCACCAATTGCATCGCACGGTAATAGCTGAGTTCTATCGACAGTACTTTCCCAAATTAATGGTGTTGTATTCTCAAACTCTCTTAATGCTTTTTTAAAAATCTCTAGCAATACTTCGTCTGCTGATACTACTTCATTTATACCAAGTAATTCATCGAGTCCATGTATTCCTAGAAGTGTAGACCTAATAAAAACTTTCTTTTTTAAGTCTGATAGTAATGTTTTATCTGCCATATTAATAGGTTACACTGTTAAATAGGATCGAAGAGAGTGAATAACTAAAAATGTACTCACCCTCTTTATTTCGATCTTAATTAGATTTTACCATCAAAAGGCATTCCCATATCGTAAGCTTCATTATAAACCTCAACATACTTGAGAGATCTTGGATAACGAACTTCAACGAGAACATTTACCTTATTCTGACGTGCAATCTCTTCGTTATTAATGCTAGAAATTGTAATCCTATATGCATCAACTGTATAAGACATTGACAATATATTAGTACGGAAGAAAAAGTCTAGTACTCCTTCCATATCAGAATACAGAGTTTCGCCAATTCTTCTACCAATGAACTGCCTTAACAACTTTGGAATAGACTTACTAATACGAATCATAAGACGACTATTAGCTTCATCAGACATAATATTATCCTCAGACTGCTTAGTATAGTTATCGTTCATGTTCCAAGCCTGTGTTTGAGTATTCCACAGTGCAGTATTGATCTTCTTGCTTAACAATAATTGACGAGTTTTCTTATTGAACTCTACTGCTGGCTTCTGATATTGAACTACTCCATTAGTTTGACCTAAGATTGGAGCAAATTCACGATCAAGTCCTCTATTTCTACCAACTGCTTCCCAGTACAATGTAGAAGGTGCTGCATAATACTTAAATCCAACTGTACCAGTATCAACATCCCAAGGAGCACTTATATAAAGTTTATAGCTGTCCTTACTTAATCTATTTGCTGAATTTGCAATAGTTAAGTAATTAGTACTATTAACTGTACTTGCTGGGTAGAAGTAGTTTTCATTTATTGCTAAGTTAGACATATAAGATTGAACACCTGGTGATGTACAACCAAAATCAGCTAAACCTTCTGTCTGATATACTTCATCTAATGCAAGTTTATCGAATGCCTTGTAAATATCAGTATCGCTAACATCTAAGATACTATACTTATCTGGATCAATACGAAGATTTACAAAAAGTTCTTCTGGATCAGCTTGTTCTGGTTTAATTCCCTTCTGATACTTATAGAACTTACCTTCAGACTCTTTACCTACCTTAGCAATATCGTCTGCTTTTGGTTTGAGTACATGAGCCTTTAAAGTACTAAGTGAATCTTCTACATAGGTTGCAGTTGGAGTAGAACCATCTGTCTTCTTTTCCCAACCAAGACCAGTAGATACAGTACACTTATAGTAAACTGTTCTTCCATTTATATCTTCAATCTTAGCAATCTCATCATTAGTACCAGAAGCTGCCATCAATTCTTCTAAGCTATTATACTTCTTAGCTTTTCCTGCAGTTACTGTATCTACTTCACCTTCCCATAGTTGCCAAGTGTAGACAGTTGTATTTTTGTATTCGTAATATGTAGGAGTCTTTTGACCTATTACTGCAACATCACCTACTTTAGCATTAACTGCCTTCATATCAGCTTTGCTATCATAGGCTTTTAGTTTACCTAGCTCTTCTGAACTTAACTCTGTCTTCTTAACAGGAATCCATCCAGTTGTTTTAGTCTTAGGTAAGTAGTTATAGTAGTCAAGTCCCAAATCTAACATATTATCTGGGAGCTGTAATTGAATCATCTTAAGTGACTTGTTCAACTCATCTACTGTCATATCACCACGCCCCTTTATATTACCTACATTAAAGTAAGCAGGTTCAGAATTAACGCTAGGGTCAAATATAGCAATTTCGTAGAAGTCACGTTTAAGATTCTCTAAACTAGGTGCTGCTGTTCCATTCTTAGTAAATGTATCAAGAACTGAGGTAAGTACTGTATAAGGAGAATTACCACCTTCATTTACGTCTGCCTTGCTGAGTTCCTTTGTAATTACTGCATCATGATTAAAACGTCTAATACGAACCTTTAGGGGAGTACTAGAATTGTAAGCATTAGTTGCATAATACTTAGCTGCTTTAAATCCTGAGAAAGCAACACTATTTAGGTCGACTAATTTTTGTCCAGGATTTTCTATCGTCCAATCTTTCTCACATACTACAACATATGCAAGTCCATCTACTGCTCTTGGATCTGTCTTGTCAAGTATTCCGTTGCCTAAGTAAACTTCATGGAATACAACACTTACTGCATTCTTAGGATCTTTAGAAACTATCTCACCCTTTTCATCATCATAGAAAGAGTAAGATGGGCTAAAGAAGATAGATGTGTCATTAAGATATTCAACAAGCTCTTTTAAGTCCTGTACATAGTAATCATATTGAGGACCTTCATCGGTTGTTCTATTACCTAATGAACCTACACCATTCACAGAGATTGCCCAACCATCTGTATTATGATTTGCTTTGTCCTTGTCTACATCAATAACAAGCTTAAATTCAGGTACTTTCTTCAATAATTGACCATCACGAAGAATATATGAACTATTATCGTCCTTAATGAGTGGCCTTGAGAATGAAATATTATCAGCCTTAGATGCACGAACAATTAAAAGATTATTTGAACCTGCTAATCTATAAGCATTAAGCCACATAGTTTCTGCCATTGTTAAGTCATCTCCCTTATATAGACCATTCAGGGATTCAACATATTTCTTAGTTAGATCCTGTGATGCATATGTAGAGAGGAAATCTGCCTGACCAGTAATCAATGTAGGAGTTGAAGGTCCTGCATCAGAGATAATTACACCGCCGATAATCAAGTCTTCACCCGCCGTAGGATTAATAGGGGCAGTTTTTATTTTCTCATGAACTCTTACATATGGTTCACGAGTTTCTTTCCATTGTGCCATTTTATTAATTTTATATTATTAACCAACTTCTACCATATATGTAGGATAACCACCTTGTATAAAACCTTTGATGATATACAGAGCTGTTTTTAGGTTTTCCTTAGTATTTTTGATAGTTGATATCTGTATTTCGTTATATTTATTAGTTGCAAAATTCTCACTAACCTCTGCAGTATTTAACTTCTTAGTAAGTACCTTAGTGAGCTTCTTAAGGTCAGGGTCATCTACAGTATTAACCAAGATCCTAAAATCAGAGCCATTAGAATTAAGTACTAGACAAACCTTAGTACTAAGTTTATTGGCTGTCTTTGGATCTCTGGTAAAATCTATATTCTCCCTAAAACCCTGCCTAAGTAGATCATGGACAATAGGATTTAATAACCTATCATCAACCTTAGACCTACTATAGTGCTCGTTTACTTGTCTTACTGTACCAACTAAAGCCCCAAGTGCAGCACCAATAATAGCACCTACGCCAGTTAAAACTCTACCGTCTTTAAACTTTGGGATAACTTTACCTGCACCATTTGCCAAAGCCCCAACACTCGCTCCTAAGCTAGCACCTTTTATTGCATCACTAACAATATAATTACTAAAATCTTTTTGTCTGAATTTAATCATATTGTTCTAATATTTTATTAAGTTAAACTAGTAACCTAACTCTAATAACTCTGTTTCTCTAAGAGTTACAGTTCCTCCCCTTCCTCAAAATCTACCGGTATTGAATTTATCGGTCTATCACCAAGTATACCAGAAATAGTAATTTCAAAAAGATTGCTATTATATGCACTTGCTATATAATCATTTATTTCTTTAGCCATTATTATTTCAAATATTATATACGAGAGGTTTATTAATCTCTGCCGGGGTGTGCAGGTTCATGATGCCCTCCATTTAGTCTATCGCGGATTTCTCCACCACTTCCATTTTCATAGCTATTACCTTGGCCTTTACTAGTAGAACTGACCTTTTCTCTAGTACCAATAAGATCTTTTGCATCATATACAAGAGATCTATCACTCTCAGCGTTCATTCCTATAGCTAACAAACCATCACTATCTGCAATAGTCAAGTAGTCATTAACTTCCTTAGCCATTATTAATCTTTCTTACCAATTAGATCTAAAGCTTTGTAGTTAATATCTCTCTCACCCTCTGCATTAATCATTACAAAGTTAACTAAGCTGATAGGGTCTGCTGTTGTAATAAAATCATTAGTTGTCATAATTAATTATTTTTATTTTTAGTTCCTAGTGTTATGTAGCTGCCAAAACCATTACTTCTCTTAGTGAATTTAAGCTTTGGCTCAGGTTTAGCTGCTACCTGTGTTGATTTAATTTCGTTATCTAAGCTCTTAACTGAATTACTTGTCTTACTAAGTTGATTAGTTAATTTACTAAGGGCATCTATTTCTTTCTGCCTGAACTCTTTATTACTATTATCACGGTTTCTATTATTTACAGTATTAGCAACATTGAGACCTAGCCCTACCGTACTAGTTACCATGAAAGGATTTTTTAAGTTCTTGACTGTATTTGGATTTCTACTTGCCCATTCACTTACGCCCTTCTTAACATTACTAAAACTACTGAAGCTTTTGTATCTAAACTTTATCATATTACCTCCAAAATTTTAGTAAGAATAGCCGTCACGCTGAGTCATATTAGTTCTCCAATCTTTGCGCTCTCTTCTTAGTGCTTGCCTCTTAGCATAATCTAATCTTTGATTATAGAAGTTGTTTTCTGCAGCCTTCTCACTTGCTTTCTTATATGCACTAGCTGCAGCACCTATAGCACCTACAGTAGCACCTATTTTACCTAACTTAGCTGCACTAGAACCCATTGCGGATAGCCTAGATAACTGTCTCCCAGCAGAATTGACGCCAGGTTTAATCAGGCCTTTAACTGCACCAGCACCTATACCTAATCCTGCACCAGCTACACCTGCAATTGTGGCATTTCTAGCAACAGTTCCATAATCTGTTGTTTTCTTTTTCTTTTCAGCAAGAATATCAGCATCTTTCATACGTTTGAGATTATCTGTTTCATCCCAGACCGTATAAGTTTTTCTCTTAAGTTTATATCTTGCCATAATTATTGAGTTTGTTGTTGTTGCTGAAGCTCTACTTTCTTATTTTGAGCATCTTGATATTTATATGCACCTGGGTCTACAGTCCTACCTATCTTATTTACTAGTTTCTGACTTCCATCCCATGTTGCACTAGCCAGACCAGCACCTGCAGCAATTCCAGCAGTATTAGCTAGAGTTTTGTGATTCTGAATAAACTGTCCTGCCTTAACTGCAGCATCACTTTTAACGCCTTTTATACCATTTACTGCTCCACCTGTACCTAGTTTCTCTAACGTCTTACCAAACTTATTTATTTTGTCAGTATTTAACATTCCAAAACTGGCAACATTAGCACCAAAACCTGACAATGTTTGGCCTGGATGAGCTCTAAATTTTTTAAAATCCCACCAGTTCGGTTTTAACTTACCAATACCTTTCATAATTGATCCAGATATTGCATAAGATCTTTGTTGTGCTGGTTGATCTTGTGTAGTAGGTTGTGTAGGTTGAGTTGCACCTACTTGATCCTTGAGTTGCTGTTTATCGGACATATATCCCATATAAGCTGGGACTGCTGTAAATCCAGCTGCCATAGCCCAAGTAGATTTCTTCTTAAGTCCCTTTGCTAGATTCTTTCCAAACTCACCAACAACTCCATAAGATTTCTGAGTTAGATTTCCATTACTGTCAAGATCTAACCCTTCTTTCTTCATATTATGTTGTATTGCCTTTCCTACACCATAACCTGCAGCAGCCATTGTAACTCCCGTTGCAACATTTTCAGCCATTCCCTTACATAATTCAATTCCACCTGCCTTAAGTACATTAGAACCTAAGTTTTTTACACCATTAAGTCCTGATCTCATTTTAGCTAGTGGCCTTAGAACAGACATAGGCGTTCCAAACTCCTTCTGAGCCACTGCCTTAGCTGATGCAATAGCTGCTTCTGGATTCTGTTTGGCACGTTCTGCAATCCTATCTAATTTTCTATTTTGTTCCTGGAGTAGTTCATCGTGTCTTCTCATTTGCTCTGCTTGTTGTCTTGCGTTTTCTTCTAACTGTTCGTTCTGATCTTGTCCTTGTTTTAACCCAAGTAGCGAAGAGCCAATACCAACTGCATTCAAGGCTGCACCTATCCAGAACTCTTTTTGCTTAAATCTTATCATCTTGAGTCCCTCCTATCCTATTTAAGATTGAAGAGAATCACTTGCAGATTTAAGACCTTTACCTAAACCTCTTGTAGCAGCGGCACCAATTCCTGCTCCTACTAACCAACCGAGAGGACCACTGATAGGAGCTGCAAGACCGCCAAGACCAGCTAACCCTTTACCGATTGCACCACCGATAAGAGAACCACCAGCAAGACCGCCAGCAATTGCAGCAGGTTTTGAATCAAGTGCTTTACCTACACCGCCAGCTATTCCGCCGACAGTATCTGAAACTCCCTCTGCCCATCCGAATGTTTTTCTTTTTAATCTATATGTAGCCATAATTTAATCTTCTTTTAGGTTTCCCCAACTTAGCCCTCTATTTAATTCTCTATACATTTCTCGTTGTTCTTTTCTAATACTATCAAGCTTATGTAACTCTCTTTGGCTAGTGTTCATCTTGCCTAATCTCCCTAAGTCCTGATCATATTTTCTAGTTCTCCTAAATCCGAGCAAGGGCGCATTTGTATTAATAATGCTAGAGAAATGTCTAAGTATTATCATGCGTCTAAGAGATATATTTTATAATTAAGTCCAAAAGGTAATACATTCAGTGCATTAATAGCATCATCAATAGAATTAAACTCCAATATAAGACTTCTACTAGGCTTATCATACTTTATTGCATCACCAAGTAATTCTGTAACTTTATATTTTATACTGACCTCTGGTGAAAATGATGAATTAATAAAGCCACCTTTCTTATTATTATTGTTGTTATTATTATTGTTATTGCTATTATTGTTACTATTGTTATCTTGTTGGCTATAATCGTTGAAGTTATTCCTGTTATTCTCTTGATGATTTTTCCTACTAAATAAACTTAATCTTTCGTCACCAGAGAAAATTTTATGATCTAGTGAAAATTTAAAATTACCTAATCGTTTATCATAAGTTTTTCCACTTAGTCTCACTTCATCTGGTAATTTAGCTTTTGCACCTATCTTTAAGTACATTCTATATTTATCTTTACCAAACATAGAAGTACTGATTACAAATCTTTCAACTACGATATTGTTACCTCTTAGGATTGGAATTAATGCACTTGAATTGATAATGGGAAACCTACTTTTATCACCATTCATTCTTTTCATTAATTCAATATAAAGAGTTCGCATTGCATCATACTCTGAAAAATTCTTCTGTCTAAAGTTTATCATATTCTATATAGATTTTACAATTGATAAGTCATATTTAACAGCTAGGATCTCAATAATGTCAAGTGCAACTCCTAAATGATCTGTCTCACCTGTTACAGTTCTTTTCTTCTTATCTGTATCAGTTATTCTCATGTTGAAATAATCGAGCCCTCCAATCAATTTTTGAGTATATGGGTAAAATTCTTTATCTTTTACTGTTATTTGATAAGAGCCTTTTTCTGTTTTTAGAAAAGACATTAATACCATAGATTTAGAATTTACCTTACTAGCCTTATCTGCTTGGTCTGGTTCAATTATTTTAAAGCTTACATGTTCCTTTTCTAGATGTTTAATCGCTTCATCTATTAAGTCTACCTCTAAGCTTTTACTTCTAAATTTTATCATGTTTTATTCTTATTATTATCCTCAGACTCAATCATAGTAACTATCTCTTTGAGGAAATTAAATCTTGTATCTAATACCTCATAATAAAATAGTTCACACCTAAATTGACACTGAAAAGCAAAATTAGAGTTATCGTCAGGTTGATATATGTGATTAAAATCTTCTGTTATTGAACTCCACTTTATTGCTGCGTTAAAAGAGTCTCCATATTTATCAAGAACTCTAAATTCTGTAAAGTTAGTCAATAGCAGTACATCACTATATTTATTCTTGAAATCATGATACATAACCATATCAGTTGTGTGAAATACAAATTCAACTGGCTGACGATGGTTCATAACATATCGCTCTAAGTCCCCTCTTTTCGGGTGATTTGCATTAGTAGGAGTCTGATTGAATTGATAAGTGATATAAGAAGCTTTACTTAGTGTCTTCTCTTTATTTAATCTAACCAACTCTACTCCGTAATCATCTAATATTCTTCTTAGTTCTAGTAGAAATTGGTCTTGATAATCTATTTCTCTTATCAAATAGTCGTTATATCTTTTCCTTAGTGTGTAGACTGTATCATTAGTAGACTCAACCTCAGAATTATCTTTTCCAATTATTAGTTTTGGGAAATTATATATCCTATAATCCTTTACCCTAGGCCCAACTGGTTTTAAGTAAAGTAGATTGCCTGAATAGAATAAGAAATTTATAAATTCTGGGTTTCTATAATCGTCTTTTGATACAATAAATACAGTATGGTTATAAGTCTGGACTACTCTTGACTCTGAATCATCTGCTATTATTATATTGATAGTGTGAGGATCATAAGTTAGTTTTTCCAGTCTTAACCCGTTCAATGAAATACTAGTATGAGAAAACCTACTTGGACTTCCCATAGGTATCATTTCAGTCTTGCCATTTCCTACTAGGGGTATTCCAAGTGAACTAGAGAGAGACTTTGCTGTGTTTCCGGGTGAATATGTCAAGACTAGTGTTCCTTTATCTTCCCTTTCTACAAGAGAATTAATACTACCTTGTACTACCTGGAAATACTTACATTTTTCAGATGATAACTTAAGTCCTCTATAGATAATTTCATTTCTCATAATAATATCTTTATGATGCTGCTTGCTTAGACTTATTTCCTCCGAATAACCCCTTAGCTAATAAACCTACACCAGCAACACCAGCTGCAGCCATTCCAGTTTTGCCCATAGCTCCTGCATTTCTCCAAGTATTCATGACACCTTGTTTTATGCCTGCAGACTGAATACCTTTTTGATAACCTTGTTGTCCAGTTACTTTTACTGCTTCAGCCGTTTTATTAATAATATTCTGATAGCCTTCTTTACCTACAGCTTTTGAAATCTGCCCCGCCTGTCCTTGTAAAGCAGTTCCAGCGACTTTTCTAGCTGCCCTATCTACTGTCTGCTGCGCACTTTTCGCTGCATTCTCTGCTTTAAGTTGTGCTGTTCGGTCTGCTAATGAACCTTGTAATGTTCCCGCCTTTTTTTCAGCAAAAGCCTGTTGAGCCTCTCTACTATAAGTCTTTCTTTTTAATGTGTACTTTGCCATAATTAAGAGATTTTAGAATCCTGCACCATTTTCTTCTCCCATCTGTCCAGTGAGAGCATCATTTGTGGTCTTTGCGAGCTTACCTGCCCCAATTGCTGTACCTGCTGCTAATAAGCCACCACCTACTAATCCTGCAGTTTTTAGTGCCTTAGTGTTAATGAATCCAAAACTTTTACGCTTTAATTTATAAGTTGCCATAATGTTTTAAGTTTCGAAAAATAAACTGCACAAACTAGAATGTAGTATGAGCAGTGTTAATATATAAAACAGAAGAGGAACTCAGCATAGATTCAAAAATCACTATGAGAATTCCCCTCCATTATTTTATATTAATCCTATTTTCTTTAGGGAAATTACTTATTTCCTAGGATTAGAAGCCAAACTTGAAGCTAACCTTCTGAACGAGTTCAGGTGCCAAGTAGCGTACACCTTCTTGATAGTAAATACCACTAGCCATCTGAGTTGGGTTGTTGTAGTTACCGATTGTAGGTGTATCAGTCAATGGCATATAGATACCACGTGCAAGAGGAGCCATTTGACCATCTTGTGTCTTGTGAATTGCGTAGAATGTACCTTCACCAGCAGCTTCTTTGATATCAGTTGAACGAAGTACTGGAATACCATCATACCAACCAAGTAGGTCATTGATGTAAGTCATCTTAGTATTACGCTCGAACTTACCGATTACGCTACCCTTTTGGAATTGGTTAGCTGCTTGATTACCTGCTACATAAGCAGTAGTAGTTACACCCTTAACTGCCTTAGTTGCAAGTGCTGACTCAACATTGATCAAGTAAGCATCGAACAAGTCTACACGTGAACGATAGTCCATGAACTTGCTTGCGAGAGAAGTAGTAGCATTAGACAAGTCAAGATCAGTCATTGCATTACCTGCATAACCTTTTTCAAGAGTTTCAACTAATCTAAAGTTAATTGTCTTGGTGTAAAGTTCACGAAGTTTAGTGAACAAGAATGTAGCCATATCAGAACCAGTTGCCTTCTTCATAGCGCCGAGTGCTGCAATGTTATATTCAGCGACCAACATATCAGGAACTGTATTAAGAGCTATCTGTTGCATCTTAGCAATGAAACGCTTATCAGCTGCATGGGCATTAGTAGCTCCGAGTGTACCACAAGGAGTACCAGTTGTATCTTCCTTACCAACTACAGTAATCTTACCAGCTGCAGTGATTGGAGTATTGAGTTCGAATTCAATCTTACCGCTCAAGTAGTTAATAGTACCTTTCTTAAGTACACCAGCGATTGACATGAAATTACCTTGACCATCATCAATCAATTCATACTTCTTTGAACCATCATCACATTTAATGCGAACTGTACCAGGAATCAACTTACGACCAACAAGTGGAGTATAAGCACCAGATGCTGGAGTGATAGTAATAGGAAGTTCAAAAGTACCCATTACTTGAACATCTTGATATTGATCTGGACCTAAGTTAGGCAATACTTGACGTAAGTCTGTAACTCCCAGAACATCAAACCAATAGAAGAGGCCGTTGGGTTGATCAAAGTCACGTTCGATAGACATGTAACCTGCAAAAGAGCTTACATAAGAAGCAACTGATGCATTAAAATATTGTGTTGACAAAAGTGGAGTCTCTGCATACCCAGAGAAAGTTTTCTGGAGGAGATTAGAGCCTTTGTCCATACCAAACAAGTCCATCATCTCTGCATTACGAGAGAACATCTTTGCATACTCGTTATTACGGAGACGAGCATCTTCAGTTGAAACTGAGCTTGCGCGGAGGGCACTCATCATCTCAGGAGTACCCATGATTTGTGAAAAATTATTCATTACGTTTATAAATTAATTTATATTGTTTTTACTTATTACCAAGCCAAGATACTAATGTATCATTAGCACTAAATGTCTTTTCAGAGAACTGAGCTTCAACTACCTCAGGCTCTGTTGCAGGTGCAGGTGTTGCCTTAGCCTCTAAAATCTGAGCTGATGCTTCTTCTGCTGCTGCCTTAATGCTCTCAACTGCTGCAAGAGCTTTATCTTCTATATTTTCTACAGTTGCTGGTTGCTCTTCTACAACTGGCTGTGCATTTGGGTCTACTACTTGTGCCTGTGCTTGTTGTGCCTGTGCAGGAGCTTGAACAGTATTAGGTTGAGTTGCAGGAATAACATTATCTGAGAAGAACTTATTCAAGGTATCCTTTTTCTTTTCTTCATCTTCATCTTTTTCCTTCTCGTCTTCCTCTTTTTCTTCCTCCATTTCATCAATGAGAGTTGTTGCTTCATCCTCAGTAAGTGGAGTTACATCCATAACCTCGTCATCGAGAATTGCTTTAGTAAATTCACCGTTCTCTTTATCCTCAATAACTGCTACATTATCACTAATTGGAGTAATAATTTCATCATCTGTTTCTACAGGATCACCAGATTCAATAGCTTCCTCTACATCATCTTGATCTGCTTCCTCAGAGAATAATCTCTCCATGTAAGAAGTCATTGGCTCATTAGCAGAGAAGAATTTAGTTTCTGCATCATTACAGTAAACATCAGAATATTCTTTCTCATCCATCATCGTATCTGCTTCTTCCTCAGAGATTGGATGTACATTTAGAGAATCTTCATCAACTGTAGTAACCTTAGTAAATTCACCATTACCTTTATCCTCAACTACCGCTGTTTCTGAGTCAATAGGTGTGATAATTTCTGACTCTGTTTCAATTGCTTCACCTGATTCAATAGCTTCTTCAATGGCATCTTGACTTGACATGTCAGAGAACATTCTTTCCATGAAGGCATTAAATGGCTCATTATCAGAGAAGAATCTAGTTTCAGATTCGTCACAGTAGATATCAGAGAATTCTTTTTCTTTCTCGTCGTCATCATCATCTTCCTCAGACTTTTCAATTAGTTCTTCAGCCTCGTCTTCAGTAAGCGGAGTTACATCCATTGTACCTTCATCGAGAATTGCTTTAGTAAATTCACCGTTCTCTTTATCTTCAATAACTGCAGATACAGGGCAAAGTGGTGTAATGATTTCATTATCTGTCTCAACTACCTTGCCAGATTCAATAGCTTCTTCTACATCATCTTGATCTGCTTCCTCAGAGAATAATCTCTCCATGTAAGAAGTCATTGGCTCATTAGCAGAGAAGAATTTAGTTTCTGCATCATTACAGTAAACATCAGAATATTCTTTCTCAGCCTCAACAGTCATAATATCTTCACCATTGAGAATAGCCTTTGCAGCTTCAGGTTCCATATTTTCCATCAGCATATCTTCACCTTGAAGAGAAACAAGTGTATAATCACCATTTACATCTTCAATGACAGCATTCTGTGGATCAACAGGAGTAACGATACCATCTTCGAACTCAACAGAATCTCCTGACTTAATAGACTCTTCAACAATATCCTGAGTATGACTGATGCCTTCTGCAGTTTCTGAGAAGAGCTTACACATCATTTCATTGTTATCAGAATAGAATCTAGTTACAAATACTGATGCACCTTCACTATATTCCTTTTGCTCAACTGGCTCTTCGATCTCACCTTCTCCTTCTACAGGATCTGCACCAAGACCTTTTAAGAGCTGCATTGCATAGTCCCTAGCATCTTCTTGGTTATCAAAGATTTCTACTGCTTGTATTCCATCTTCTTCAAGACGTCTAAGAAGTTCATTTGCATCTTCCTCTGTATAAGCCTGTGCATCAACTATAATGTGATCGAATGGCTGAACACCTACTACAAACAATGGCATATAATCGCTGAAATTCTTGCTATCTAATTCAGTTACTTCCATTTCATCATTATCAAGTGTTACTTTTGCTTGATCACCGGTTGTTTCATTAGTAACTACTACAGTATTCTCCTCGTCATCTAGTTTCTCAACCTTAAGATCACCAACTTTTGCAGTCTCTTCACTTTCAATTACTTCAGAGAAAAGACGCTCACAGTATTCTTGGTCACTAAATATACGAAGTACTACTGAATTGTCTGTAGATACTGAGAATTCCTTCTCTTCCTCTTCACAACCAATTCTCTTACAACCTACGTGATTTTCAACTTTCTCATCAGTTGCACCAATCTGATTACCTGGGCGACCTTCTTCTGACGGGTGGAGAAATTTTTCCAACTGACCATCCGGAACAGCTACAAGATCATAAGTATCAGCTTCATCGGTAGCTTTCTGTGCTAAAGTTACCTCACCGTTTTCCTTGTCTGTAACAGCAACATTGCCATCACCTAAATCTCTATACTCAACTTCTTCAGTATCAACAACACCATTCTCTTTTGCAGATTTGATGTCGTTATCTACCTGCTTTGCCAATTCCTCGTCTGTATTTGAGAACATGGCTTGCATAAATCTTGTTGTCTTCATTTATGTATAATTTATTTTTTAATTCTTTATCAATACTTGACTTCCATCTAGTGAAATTACATCCTTAGAAACAAGCTGATCTACAATATCATCTGGGGCATCTGAATATCTATTATGCAAGATATCCATAAACTGCTTAATACCCATTCTTTGACCTGCATATTCTAGTTTAAGATCATGTATAATGCTTGAATCTTCTAACCAATTATTACAAGTATCTTCACTAAAATGTAATTCACGTGGCGATAATTCATGTGCCTTTCTCAAGACCATAATTCCTCGCTCTGGTAACATTCTGCGATCTTCTAAGTGGTCTATTATGTCGCACTTGTCACAATCGCCAGACATTACAGATTCATCAAGATCTAATACTTTTGTTACTTGTATTATGAGTTTACTAAATAATCTCTCTGACTCAAATGCAGTAGGACTAATAGATACTGAGTTTTCTATAATTTCTGCAAAACCCTTCTCTAACATGTCTTCTGCCTTATCACTAAATGTCTTCTCAAACTCACCCCTAGTAATAGTCTTACCACTGAACTCTTTAAGCTTTGTTTCAAACTCTGTTAATATTGGCTCATCAAGTTCAATATGTTTTTCTGATTCTGGGTTAATATTACTCTTGAATATCTTAAGGCTAAACCTCTTTCCACCACAATTAGGACATAAGATACTGTTTACATTTTCAGCAGTTTCCATTACATGCCCACAGTCTCTACAAACTACCTGATGAAGCTGCTTTTCCTCAACATTACTAAATAATTTTCTCCTACTAAATATCTTAATTCTTGGCATCATTCTCCTCCTTCTTTTCGTTATCTTCTTCAAGCTCTTCTGGTAAAGGATTAGAACCAAATACCTCATCTAGCATAGACTTAGCAAACTCAGTATAAGCTGCTTGTATTTTTTGTAATCTAACAGGAGTAACTTTTCCAGTCCTAGACATTTCTTGCATAGCCATCCTATACGGCATTTGAAGTTTCTGGGCTGACACTCTGATTGACTTCCCTAATGAACTTGCACCAATTAATGTAGATACTTGTTTTCCTGCTATAACCTCCGGAGTAATCTGTTTAAATATATCCAGTACATCAGACATAAACAGAGACTTCATTATCTTAAGTGTCTCAGGATCAATCTTCTCACTACCCCCAGCCTGTTTAACAAATTGTCTATATTCTAAAAACAATCTCCTAAATCTCATACGAGGACTGAACTTGGCATATCTAACTCTCTCTTTCAATGTAGATATACTAAATTCTTTTTGACCTGACTTAGTAACACCTTCAACCTCAACAGCTACATTACCAGAACTAAATTGTTTTGCTTTTAGACTAGTGAAGTGATTGCTAATTTTTGAACTCTTTGGTAACTTAGTATCTCCAAAAACAGACAAGTCAGAAAATTCCTTAACTTGTAATGTACAGTTAGTCTCAGAGAATGTTTTTGTACCTACATTAGAATCTCGATGATCTAATACTTCTACAACCGATGCATCTGACCAACTAGGATTCATAGTAACATCAAATCCTTTAAGAGCAACTAATCTTTGGAGAGTGTCGTGAGAGTTTTCATTGTTCCAGTAACCAAGTATGACGGCTGATACACCCGGAAGAATTGAATTAGAGATCATACCCTTCAAGCGTCTAATATTCTGAACTGCTTGATCATCCATTCCTTCCTCTGACAGAATAGTGGCAGTACAATAAACCCACTGATCACTGTCCTCAATCCAAACTCTATCTATATAATGAGTAGGACTTGCAACACCTACTAACATAAGTTGATCATCTTTACCTGCTGTCTTAGATGCAACTGATGGATTGTATTTATTTTGTGCTGCCCAATTACGTACTAAGTGGGTGAGAGAACCTAACATCCTCTTTTTTGCAATATCCTCCTTGTACTTGTCACTAGCTAAATACTCTTCAACCACATGGCGCGGAATAATACTAGAATCACTAGCAGGTATTCCACCCACTGAAAATAATTTAACTTTTATCTGCATAATATTTAATCTATAATTAAAATGATTTCTAATTGTCCCTACACCCTCATCGAAGAGTATACCTAAAGTAAGTGTAGGGAATTTATATTAATACTTGTATGTTATTAAACCTATCTTGTTAATATCATCAAGACTAGATATAAATTCAGAATGATATGGGTCTAGATATAAGTTCTCTCCTAATTTTTTAATAACAAAATAATTATTATTATTGTCAAACTTATTAGCTACTAATTCAAAATATGTCTTAGAATTACTACTAAAACAGGGCTTATTATCTACTACATTTAAAACTGATCCTCTATTATCTCTTATTATAAAACTGTATGGGTTTCCTTCAAAATATAGAACTTGATCTGTATAATATCTATGTACAAATTTATTATCTTCGTACACTAAATACCTATCCTCTCCAAATCTATCAAATAATTTAATACCTCTATCATAGAAAAGCTTAGTGTAATTAAAATATACTAATACTTTTATCTCTTTAGTATCTTTTTCTATTTTATTTTTACGGTAATAATAAAAACACTCTGGCTTCTCATCTGGGACATGGGGCAAATCTCCGATACTATGCTCTACTAATTCTTCTTTTATTAATGCCCTTCCTTTATTATCTACTATCTTATACTTTACTAACCTCTTACAATACTTACTTACATCTAGCCCAACTATTTCTAAATCTTTCCAGCTAAATTCACCTAATTTCTCATTAAGATGTATAACTGTATAAGTCTTTCCTGTATCTATATCTAGTCTTAAGTTAATATTTTTAATCGTATATTCTGTATCTGAGTCTATACCAAACACTGATCCACCTATTACCTCACTAGATTTAACCTTTACGTATGCACCTATTAACTGCTCCTCACTCCAAATACCTGAAGGACTTGTAATGTGTAGGTCATCTGTTCTATATCTACTCATAATATACTATGTTAATTTAATTTCTTCAGCCCTATCTTACAATATATATTCCTGGATTGGGCTTCTGATCTATCTTCTTTCTTTTTTTAAGACGAACTTCAGTATTTTTCTTAGCACCTAGTCTAGCACCTAACGCACTTAATCCTGTACTAGCAGCTAAAGTACCAGCAGCTATTCCTGCTCTACCAAGTTTGGTATAATCTAATTTTTTAAGCATTCGATCGCCTACAATAGCACTAGCCAATGCACCAGTACCACCAATTAATGCACCTGCCTTAGTTGCTTTTTTGGTTGCAATCTTCTTAATTTCTTCATCAGATTTACCCTCAGCATCAGCTTTGTTTGCTGCTTTCTTACCTACATAACCTCCTAATGCACCTTCAACTCCTCCTCCAACAAGAAAGTTACGGCCAAGGCCTCTATGTGATTTAACGTCTTCTAAACGAGTTCTCGCCCCCCCCTATTACCTTCGGGTTCTGAATAAAAATTAATTCTTTTTACTATCATATTTTTTTTTATTGTTTATTTTGATCCATTTTCTTTCTCTTCTCGAGACGATGCTTTGTATTAAGATGACTAGCTAATCTATTATAGCCTGCCAATCCTGCAGTAGTTCCTAATACTGTACCTGCAACGGCTACTTTACCTACACCTTTATTCTTTAGCAGGTTAGTGGCAACTTTATTAACATTCTTGTTCTTAATAGTATTTCTAGCTTTAACTGCAAGACGACCACCTTTGAGTTCATCTGCTAAAGCCTTTCCGAGCACTGTTCCAGCTACTGCTCCTTCTACTGCGCCTGATTTAGTAGCAGCGTTCTTTGCTCTTCTTAATATCTCTTCATCTGTTGCACCTTCTTCATCAGCTTTATGGGCAGCACGTCTCCCAAAATAGCTTCCTTCGCCTTTCCAAAAATCCTTCTTGACCTTTCTCAAAGGAGTTCTCTCATTATCTGAATAAAAATTAATTCTTTTTACTATCATGATTTTTTTGTTTGCTTTTACGAGTTAACATTCTCTTAATGGGTCTAGTATAGCTCTTGATCCTATCTCTGATTTTCTTCGATACACTATTAACTACGGGAACTTCTTCTATCTTTTCATCTATTGTATCTAGTGGCTTAATAGTCCCTAAGATTGCAGAATTATATGAAACTCCTTGTAATGGTTCATATCCAGAAAATCTTTTATTTCTCTTGATTAACATGATTCCTTTAATGGATTATAGTCTCTCAGGTTTTCGTCTTGATCTGAGTTTTCTACTTCCTTTGTGAATCTTTTTTCTGTATATTCCATAACTTACTTACGCGGCATAGATGTAGGTTGAACAGCGTGAGCCTTTGATTTATATAATCCAGTGTTATTTGGAGTCTGATTGTTATTCTCCTGCTGTCTTATCCTAATTCTATCTTTACTTTCTGATTGTTCCTTCTCTTTTTCAGCTTTTTGTAATTGAGTGAGCTGGCGATTCTTAGATATCTGCTCTTTTACTTGTAATTGCTGCCTCTGATTATTGATTTGCATCTGTTGTCTTTGTAATTTCATCCTCTCAATCTGCAAATCTCTAGCTGATATCTCCTGACTCCTCATTGCATCTTCCATATCAGGTTGCGCAGAAGAGTTAGTAGTTGGATCAGTTACATCACCAGGATTAGGAACTGAATAATTTTTACTTCTCAGTATTATCATCTTCCGCAGACTTTCTCTTCTTGTCATAGAGCTTTTTAGCACCTACCGCAAGTGCAGCAGTACCTGCAACACCAAGAGCTGTCTTACCAGCAATCTTAAGGTTCTTTTTTCTCCTTAATTGATTTGCTAACATTGCTCTCTTTGATGCTTGTTTTGTTTCTCTATCTAATATATCACGCCTTAATGCCTTTGCATCACTCTGTGCAAGTTCCCTAGCAACATCTAAAGTTTTAGACTCTATAGCAGTGCCTTCTTTTGCTAAATCTCTTAAAGTTTCATCTCCAAATCTCTGGCCTACATTATTGACTCTTTCATATTCAGAAATTCTATGATTTACTTCTTTTTTCTGTTTCAGGAGATCTTCTGCTAATTTATTTCTGACTTCTCTTAGTTCTTTTGCACCATTCTTAGAAAGACCTTTATAATCCTTATCAGCAAACTCTTTTTCTTTAGCTTTTTTCTTCTTATTGTAGAGGGAAGCTCCTAGAGTTGCAGCGCCAGCAGCCATTGATGCATAGCCCAGTCTTCCTGCTTTCTTGAGATTTTCAGGCTTTGTTGCAGTTCTCATATATTTCTCTATCTGCTTTTCAGTCAGTTTAGGGAATTTCTCCTTAATTTGCTTTGCAGATAGACCCTCTACGTCTTTTTGAACTTTCTTCAATAACTTAGAGCCACCTGTCAATGCACCACCCATACCAATTAAGCTAGCTCCTGCAGCTCCTGCAAGTTTTCTTTTCTTCTTTGGGTCTTCTACTTGCTCTTTTTCTGAGTAATAATTTCTCTTAACTATCATAATTTATTTTTCTTCTAATGACATTAGTACTTCATCAGATATACCCTGTTGCTCTAACATTGCTTTTAATTTAGCTTTTGCAAGAGCAGTGTATCTATCTATTGTCTCTTCTGTAATTAACGCTTCTGTATCAGGGTCAATATCCTTAATTAACCCTTGTATATAACTTAAGTATGCCTTAGTATCAATCAATGGTGCAGAGCTATCTAAGACTTGTAGTGCATTAGATACTATACTAGTAATATTATTTACTAGATTACCTATACTTTCTCCTTGATTTAATTGATTATTATACTCAACGCTAGTCTTTTCACTAATATGTAACTGAACTAGATTAGGATCCAGGTCTTCATTATATACAGTCTTATATATATCACACACAAGCCTAGTAACAGACTCTTTTATACCAGTCATAAATCCAGCAACTCTACTATTAGCTCTTTCACTTTGCTGTAATATTTGCCACTTACTTCCACTAGTACTATCTAGAATCGTTGCAGGTATACCAAGAGGGCTAAGAACATTATTTCTACAGCTATCTAAGTTCTGCATAAGATCTAAGAGTTTATCACTGAGCTTGTCCAGTGGTAACATACTATTTTTATTACCAATTGTTGCATTGAAATCAGGCAAGAACTTAGCAGGTTGACTTAGTGTATTCTCAATGAAACTGATTGCATCAAATTGACTAGTTAGAAAAGTAGCTAGTTCATTTGTATTATTAGCCAACTTAGTAGCCCTAGCACATAGTTCATTTGCTGTTTCTAGTGGAGTCTGCTTATCAAACTGTAATAGAAATAATTGAACGCTAGATAGGTCACGAAGAGATATAAGTGATATTAGTAGCTCTTTAATTACAAGCTCTTTTACTTTTAATACTAATGAATAGAAAAGTGGCTCTCCTGATAAGTAAGAATTTGATCTTAGTACTTTGTCTAGGCACTTAGAACTATCATTAATACCAATTGATGGTTTTACGTATGCCTTAGTTTCCCAAGACTCATCAAGATCATTCTCTAGACGCAAGTTAACAGAGCCTAACATAAAAGCACTTTCAGATTTTATCTCATACAGTTTATTATCTGAGCCCCTTGTTATATAAGTGTTAGATATTGAACCTTCCTTATCTCTCGTTTTCTTAAGTACTACACTAGTCGGGTCATTAATCTCCTCAAATCTAAACTTAAGGTGGCCAAATTCATCTCTAGTACTCATTAACATACTAGTATAGCTACCATAAAATACAGTATCTTTTATATGACTTCTTATGTAATCATAGATTTTAAGATCATTTAAGAGTATGTCATTTAATTTTTCTGTCTTAGCTTCATCTGTTACACTTCTGTCTTCTGTTAAGATAGTAACTGCACTCTGACCTTCACCTAAGTAGTTAACTATATAATCTGAGAAAAAGTTAGTTGCTAATTTAATAACATCTAATAATTGATAGCTTCTTAATTCATCAACCCTTTCATAATACCCAGATAATAGGTTACTGGGGGATGCATTTCCTAAGAGAGGTGATTGTCGTAGTGAAGTACCAAACCTACCTCCTCCAGTAGATCCTATTCTGCTGTACCCTGAACCACTATTAAAAACATTAGATCTCAATGGTACACGAGAAGAGCCTACTGAAAATCCACCAAACATCTTCTCAAATAATCTTTCAGATTTCTTCATACTTTAAATATATTTTACAATACTAGATTTCCCAGCCTTATCGAAAAGTAGAGTCTAATACTCACTGGGAAATTATAAAGAATTAATTATTTATTCTTCAGCTTTTTTCTTCCTATCATAGAGTTTCTTAGCTCCATATGCAAGGCCTGTTGCACCAGCAATACCCAGACCTGTATAACCCGCCTTCTTGAGCCTATTACCCATTAATTTCTTAGCACGAAGGGCTTCAGCCTCCACCTGATGTTTTGCGTAAGAAGCTTTTGATTCCGCTAACCTTTGGACTCGTTTCTCCGCATCTAACTTTTTAATTCTACCTTTTTCCTTTTTAAGACCAGCTAGAATTTTTCTCTCCTTTCTTCCCCTTGCAATTTCTTCTGCTGTTAAGTCACCACCTCTTGTAAACTTATCCTGGGCTAGTGTCTCATTTCTCATCATACTAGCGGCATTTTCTGATTCACGTAAATGATCCCTCCAAAGAGCGTTCTTGTGTTGATAATAAGCGTGCCTAGGATCTAAGAACGGATTGTTAGAAACTTTTGTCATAGTCGATATTTCAGACTTAATACCACCACCTCTAATAAGAGAATTTGATGTTTGTCTATTACCTGGTTTAAATTTATCAAGGGTCAAATCTTTATTGTGAAAGTTTCTAACATTATTCAATTGTTTTGCATAATCAGACCTTCTTTTTCTAAGTTCCTCTCGACCCCTTGCATTTAGGCCTTCATAATCAGCCCTTGTAAATGTTTTTTTTTTGATTATAATCATATCTATCTATTTATTATTTATATTCGTCTTTACTGTACTTGATCTTTCCAATACCCTTACCTATCCATCTAGAACCTTCACCTATTGCAACGCCCTTCAGAGCTTGTCCTCCATAAGTTCCCCAAGCTTTTCCTAGGTCTTTTCTGCTTTGCTTTAATAACTCCTTACTTGCACCAAGCTTCTTCATAGTCTTAAGTCCATTTAGGCTAGCTTTACCTTCTGCAATCAATAAAGGAGCAGCAAGAGCAGCAGGAACTACACTCGCTTTAGCTTTTGTCCACTTAGATGTTTTCTTGCCTTCAGATTTGTTCTTCTCTTCTTTTAGGCCAGAGTGAACACCATTAACTAAATGACCTAATGTACCTAACTTACTTGAGCTTATACTAGACAAAGGAATTAGTTTGTGAGCAGCTTTACCTACTACAGACTTAGACCTACCTGATTTCATATACCTACTATGGCCTAGTTCATGTGATAAAACTGCTGCAGAATTCTCATAATCTCCACCCATTACTATATGATCCTTACCTAAATGCTTAAATACACGACTTGTTGGTAAATTTTTAGTAGCAGCGTTTATTCTATCTAAAGACTTACGACCTTCACTAGACTTCCTCAAGTTTTTCTCAGCCTTAGCAAGAGCATCTCTCATAGTCTTACCTATCTTTGATCCAGTATAGATAGAATTACTATACGTAGGCTCTTCATAAACCCTAGTTCCTTGCTTTTTGGCCTCCTTTAGAAGTTTATTATATATTTTATTATTATCTTCTATGTTAATGCCTTTATTTACTCCCCTTTTAAGACTAGAACCAAGATCTTCTGTAATAAGATTACCTAAATTAGATCCACTTACTATCGAGCTCAAACCAATTATAGCTGGATTAACTTCTTTTTTATCTTTCTTACCTTCATATTCAGCAAAGTATTTAATCCTTGATATTATCATCTTCCTTGTTATTATTTCTTACTGTTCTCCTGCCTATTACCTTACCGACCTGCCTAGCACCATAACCGCACCGGCTGCTAGTTTAGACTTGTCTTTATCTTTGCTTTTCATATGTTCTCATTGCTCTAATGCTTAAGAAGTCTCCCTCTTAAAATATATCTTCTAGCATATTCTGTAATTGTATGCTACTGTCTTCCCTAGCGTTTCTTGTCATCTTTTCTACAATTCTGAGCTGTTTATTTGCAGAACTTCCACCTTCTTCTAAGTATTGTGAGTATTTCTTATAACATGCCCACACTGAACCTACACAAGCATCAGCAATATCTTTAGTACCTGGCCTATCACCTGTTTTGTTCTTATAGTCAAATTCAAAACTACTAGACTCCTCTGGGTGATCTATCTTAACGTGCGTTCCATTCTTTCCTGTTGTTACTATCCTAAGCTCAGAACATTCTCGCAACATTCTTTGATTGTATACCATCTTAATACGTCCAGATAATACAATATTCTTGAACATAAAATAAGGCTCGGTTGTTCTATCCACAGACAACTCCTCATAAGGTATACCAGCTCTCTCACATGACTGAAATAAACCAGCACTAGCAAAAGAGTCAGCACTAACATTTACATTATAGTCAATTGTTAGCCTCTGTATGAACTGAAATATATGATCTAGTGATGTTGATTGCCCTTTCTTTCTACTTAAGCCAAACAATAAAGGTACTCTAAATGTTGGGTAAGGTGTATTATCAAACCCGTCATTATCTGTTATTTCACCATCAAAGTAACAAACAGATATACCACAAACGTCATTCCTAAGTCCAATATCTAAGTGAACAAATAATGTAGTAAATTTTGGAACACTTGATAACATAGGAGATACTCTATTATATATTGTATCCTCTAAGTTATAAAAGTCAATATCCTCAATTACATCATCTCCTAGATTATTAATTGTCGAACAGCTAACTAGACTACTTATATTACCTTGAAAGAATAACTCCTTACATGAATAGCCAAAACCTGCTAAGTCCTGTAAACTACGAATTGGATTAAACAAGAATGCCCTTTTTGTTTGTATTGGACACTTAATAATTCTATCAACATCTAGCTTGCTTCTATCTGTATTTTCGTTAAGTACAAAAGGCGTATGAATTGAATCTCCTCTATAAAATTCAAATGTCTGTCCATTACTTTCCTTATACAGCTCGGGTCTTGCTACCCATTGTGGATATTTCGCAAGGTATAGTTCTTTCTCTGGTACAGCTTCTTCAAATTTATCTGCAACTGAGTGATCTGCGTCTTTGGCACTTGAGTCTACTATTACATGGCCAAAATTAAAACGCTTATTAACAAAACGAGACTGATACCTAGTTAATACCTCACTCATCTTGTTCATTGCATCTTGTGGTCTCCAGAATCCAATCTCTGATAATACACTAAAAATCAATTGTGTACCAAGAACCGCATTAGATTTTGGACCACTAGATATTAAACGTATCTTTGGTTTATTGTATAGGTTCTTGAAGTAAGGACTAATTGAAAATACATTCTTATAGTATAATACAAAATCCTTATATGCAGTTTCCTCAGATGCATGAAAGAAACCATACGCAAGCTTAGCACTACCTTCAATACCCAAACTTAGATTAGCATTTATACAACAATCTAACCTATGGTATAAATATAGACCCATTAATTTTGACATCGTTGACTTACCTGAACCAATACAACCCCCAAATGATATATAAGGAGTTTTTGTATTTATTGGTGTTGGGTAAATCTCATTGCCAACTTTTTTCCATATATCAAAAACAGTTTTACCTCTATTCATTAAAGCAGGATTACCCAAAAAATAATCATCCTTAATAAACTGTTCGAAAGATACTGGTACATGATCCATACCTAGTAATTTTGAACCAACTATGATTTTTTCTGTTCTTGAAAGCTTTGAATATTGTAAATCTATATTTGAAGGTAGAGCAAGATCTTCTATAGACTTCGTTGGGTCTGACGAATGATCTATGAACTTACTACTATCCATAATCCTTAACCTAACTTACTAGCATCTATTATTACAGGATTTTTCTTCTCTTTCTTTCTCTGTAATATCTTTCTAGCAGCTAACGATAGACCTACCCCACCTGCTGCTAATGCAAGTGCTCTATTACTATTTTTCCTCTTAAGTACTGTCTTAGCCCTATCAACTGCACCTTCTACACTTTTACCTAGTTCTTTTTTCTCAAGACCTATGTAATTTTTAATACTTCTCTGCGTATCAAGGAGTCTCTGTTTCTCAAAGCCTAAGTCTTTTGTTAACTTATCCTGCAGCTTCTTATTCTTGAATCCCTTAAATAATCCAGACTTACTAGCTTCCCTTTCAAATTTATCCTCTAATACTTGGTTTGCTACTTTATGTCTAGTTACTGCATTATTACCTAATTTCTCACTTAGCCTATTTAACTTTTCATTCCCCTTAGCTAAATGATTCTCTGCAAGCCTATCGAGTTTCTTAGTACCGATTTTATTAGCTAGTTTATTATAACCAACTGCACTACCAATAGCTAAGGCACTACCACCAAGACCTACTAAGTTTGCAGTTCTCTTTTTCTTCTCATGTTCACTATAAGACTCAGCAAATAGTTTTCTTAATATTTTCATATGCCTTCTTTAATCTCTCTGAATATACTGCAACTTGGGCTGGACCATTATAGTACTTGGCGAATAAAATCCAATCCTTTAATCTAAGAGCATTATGTATCCTAGGATTGTTCACTATAAAATTTATTGTTAGTAGTAATTGTGCAAATTCTCCACTACACATAAGTTTTACAAATTCAGACACACTATTACAACCACAAAGCTTATAGTTGTTTCCCATTACCTGGAACATCCCCCAACTTGCACTTGAATTAGCAGCATCAACATTTATTTTCCTAGCTCTCTCAAGTCTATCATATTCCTTAATTCCACCTTTATAATAAGACTTTGTCCAGGTTGGGTAAAGAATATCACTTTGACATATCTTAAGGGGGTCTATGTTTCTTGCCTTAAGCTCTCGCCAAAATACATGACCTTCAAACAGTATCTTAGGTTTACCAGGGGCTATAAATCCACCACTACCACCTGTCTCAACTGCTTGAATCACTTTAATACTTGCAATATCACAATCAAGAAGTTTAGATGCGATTACGTAGTCATTATTGCTTATACTACCTTCAATAGTTCCTCTCTGCCCTGTAAACAAAGATTTCCAAGTACTATAACCGACTACACCATCGCAAACTAAACCGTTACTCTTCTGATAATCTCGTACTGCTTTTTCTGTAGTAGTATCAAAATTACCGCTTATATTTATACCTAGCAGTGATTGAAGCTCCTTAACACTTTGGCCAGTATCACCACTTTTTATATTTCTCATCTTAGTATAATAATAAATAGTTCCGTATATAAAATTCTACAAAAACCTATGATTTAAGTATATTTTATTTCTTGCTTCAGCCTATCATTACTTTTTAGTACATTGTATTTTATTTACAATCAGTCATCCATAAGAGGATAGTCCACAAGCGTAAATTCGGTAGCACGGCTACCTACTAAATATTTCTCTTTTTAAATACGAAGAACTCTTTGACCTTCAATCAAGATGTTCCTCGCAGCATTTATATCTCTATCATGCTCTGTATTACATTCAGGGCAAACCCAAAATCTATCACTTAACTTCAAATCTATTTTCTTGTATCCACAATACGAACATGTTTTTGAACTTGGATAAAACCTATCAATAAGTACAACTTGTTTATTATTCACAGATGCTTTACTCTGTAATAACGTCTTGAACCTATAAAATCCAACCTCTTGTATGGCTTTTGCTAACTTATGATTCCTCATCATTCCTTTTACGTTTAGGTCTTCCATAAAGATAGTATCATAATTAGCAAGCAACTTATTCACGACATATTGAATATAATTTCCTCTCTTGTTTGTTATGTGATCAAATACCTTTGCAATCCTAATTTGTTGCTTGTTTCGGTTATTTGAATCTTTCTTCTTCTTAGATAGTTGTCGCTGAAGTTTCTTCAACTTTCGTTCTTCTTTCTTAAATAAGTGTTTATTTTCAAACACTTCACTATTAGAAGTTATAACAAATTCTTTAACTCCAAGGTCGATACCAATTTGTTTGTCAGTCTTCTTAAACTTAATAAACTCTTTTTGAGGAATATCTACAAGGATTGATAAGAAGTAACTACCACTCTTGGTTTTCGATAAGGTTGCACTTCTTACTTTATCCTTATATGTCTGTAACCTCTTAAAGTATAAATCTGAACAACGGAACTTGATATTCTTGAGTGATTTTACTAAAGTTATGTGCTTTGTTTCAAATGTATTTCTCTTTGAAATTGCATCAATTGGAAATAATATTGATTGTTTATCCTTCTTTGATTTAAATTTAGGAAATCCATTATGCTGTTTAAAGAATCTATCATATGCAGTTAACATATGCCGTATGGCTTGTTTCACTACTTTTGTATTCTGTTCTTTCAACCACACATATTTCTCGTCTTTACGTAAAGTGCCAAAAAAGTGCCTCGATAATTCACGTAAACCTAAAATTGTTTTATTCGATTTATAAGCTTCTTGTTTAAGAGCAAGCATGTAATTGTATACAAATCGATAACTTCCTAGCAATTCATTGATTGCTTGTTCTTGTTGTTTATTTGGATATATTCTAATTTTTATTGCTCTAAACATTATACTAATTATTTTTGTATTCTTGAGTTCCCTTAATTCTATCGAAAGATAAAGCTCCTATTACAAGCTCGTTAAGGGAATTATATTTAGATATGAAAGATTATTTTTCAGACTTATCTCTCTTTTCTAATTTCTTAGCTAGTTTAGAAGCTACGCCAATACCTACTGCACCTAATGCTAACTTACCACCTCTCTTAATTGACTTACTAGACTTATTCAGTAACTTAGTATCTTGAGCCTTTAAACCCTCTTGGATAAATTTTCCAGCATCTTTGATTTTATTCTTCTTAACTAATCCAGCTACTGTTTCATTATTTACATTCATCTTATGCTTTAGACCTTTTAACCTAGAACCTATTCTCTGTCCTTCACCAAATGCAAGAGAACCTACTGCACCAGTCGCTAAAGCACCACTAGTAAGACCTAAACCATCAGATACAATATGTTTTTTTTTACCTTCTTCTTTTGCTGAAAATCTCTTTAGTCTAATTATCATTATTTTATAACGTTTCTTTGTTTAATAGGTTCATGAAATGATCTATAACCTCCTTAGATTTACTTGACTGGAGATCCATATCTGAATGATCTGCTATTTTTTTTAGCTCTAAGTCTGAACCATCTATCTTAATCTCTGACTTCATCTCATCTAGTTGGTTAATATAATACATCAACTTCTCGACTACTACAAAAACATCTGCAGTCGTTAAGTCTTGCCCAAACATTCTAGATGGATCAGTCACATACTCAATTGCAATAACTAGTCTCTGTATGAGGTGCATTATTAGGATAGGCCTCATACTGCCATAAAATTCAGATAAGTATAATTCTAAGACACGCCTACTCTTTGGATCACTTACGTTAACAAGTGTCTGAGATAATGAATTAAAATTTATCTGAAGATCTGTGCCGTACTCTTTATTATACTCAGTGAAGACATTATTCAAGGCAAGCGAAATCTCCTTGGCCTTCTCATCTTTCTCATTCTTAGCAATAGCACTAGCATCAAGTATTAGGTTCTTTGCTGTCTTAGGTAATGTTGGAGCACCTGATATGATACTCTTCAAGTCACTCTGTCCAGTAGAATCTAATACTTCATAATCACTACTACTATCACTTCCACGCTCCTTATCAATTATCGTCTTCTTAAACTCAGGATCATTGAAAGGATTGATTGGATTTATATTTCCCATAATTTTGCTTCCTCCTAAAACTAAACACTAATAATACTAGAATCACTACCAGATTTAGGATCATATGCTCTTAACTCACTAGCATCTTGAGTTGGACTTGCCTGCTCTAACGTACTAAACTCTTCATCACTAATAGCATACGTTTTCTTTCTAAGTACTATCATAACTACTAAATATTTAAATAAAATAAGGAATACTAGTAAATACCCTTAATTAACTCGCAGTAACCCTTAATTAGACTGCATAATAACTTAACTAACATAGTTCCTATAGCTACATCGAAGTATAGAATCAACCACCGTCATTCACTATAGGAAAATAAAAATTATGGAAAACAAATTAACATCCACATTTATTTATAGATTCCATCAAAATGATATTTCAGAAATCCCTTCTTCACCTTCAAGATCTTAAAACTCTTAGTAATCGTTGAATCCTTTGCTATCTTATAATAAGCAAACTGACAATTAAATATATTACCAGCTGAGTCCTTCATTTCATCTAAGGTGCCAAAATTCAAGTCACTAACCTTACCTGAATCTACCTTCTCAATAGCAGCTTTCACTTTATTAAAATCCTTAGTGTCAGTTGTTTTCATAGGAGCACCCCACCAAATAAGAGTACCAATAATACAAATAACTGCCACTAGTACAATAAATGCACCAAATGGATTCTTAATAGCTGTCATAAGCTTGTTCTTTAATTCTACTTTCATATTATATTACTTTTTTAATTGTTTTATCTATCAACACTCCATACAAAGATAGTAGAAAGAGGCCAGAATAGAAATGCCGAGAATCTATATTATGTACCCTACTCAATATCACACTCACCCACATATACTATACTGGACGCTCCCTCTGAAAATCTATATAAAGTATAAAGTCATTGCAAAAAAGATAGATAGAATTAATAACCCACCGAGCATATTAATCTATCTACAAAGAAATACAAATGATTTAATACAAAACCAAAAATAAATCCCTTTACACTTATAAGGAAAGTAATAAAAATGGGTGGAAAAATCGGGTGGAAAAAGGAATAAAACATGCAAAATATAATAAATAAACAATAATATACACAAAATACACCACAACATACAAAAACTGACCAATTTTATCGAAGCTAGGTTCACACTTCGTGGAACCCCCTTGCCTTCCCACTGCGTTGCCATGGGTCATCATACTACACATCGTCATACTACGTCTGACTTCGTTACATATATGATTCCCTGCAACCCTTCGGGGGTCCTCACTAAAAGTACGGCTCTAATGGCTCCGCCGAGCCTTCTTTTTTCTTATTGAAGAAGGGTGTAGCGGTTAACCAGTCAGGGTCCCATTCCGCTACGCTACATCCCTTCCTTGCCGCTGCCGACTCGCTGAGGATGGGAATGGGAACGAGGAGTATTGCGACGAGTAGGATCCATGACCAGATGAAGTAGAGGAGGTGTCTATTTTCTGTTCTTTCTTAGAATGTTACAAAAATGTTCCATCTAAATTAGACAAAATGTATATTATGAAGAGTGTAGTTCCTTACTTATGTAGGAGTGCGGAGCCTAGCTTGACCGGAACGGGACAAGTGAGGATCTGTCACATGAATTAGTATGATAAAATTTAATATAAATAAATTATGAAGAAAACAACAATTAATGTTCCTGCGAACATAAGATTTATGTCGCAGTGGAAGGAATTTTCAATTCCTGACAAACCACACATTATGAATAAACAAATTCCTGGATGTGGATTTACTGAATATTGTATTACTAACAATGAGGATGTCATCCTATGTAGTCCAAGGAAAATTCTACTACAGAATAAATTTGAGCAGCATAAGGAAGATGTATATCTAGTGGTTAATACTTACGATCAAGATCCAGGAACTGATAAGGATTTGACAAAAGAGCCGAGATTTGTAGGCGGGTTTAGTATATTATATGCAGAACCAGAGGTTGTAGATGACTCAGCAGAAAGAGAGACATTCTTTAAAAGGCTAACCTATGAGATTTCTGACTACATAGATAGGAGAAGAATCGATGGTAAACCTGTCAAGATACTGGTAACATATGATTCATTTAAACTAGTAAAAGACATAGTTCAGTATCAATTTGATATCAAAGACTTTAGGATAGTGGTAGATGAGTTTCAGAGTATATTTACAGATTCTAAGTTCAAATCAGATACAGAATTAGGTTTTATGGATAAGCTGAGGGATCTGCAAAGAGTGTGTTATGTATCAGCTACGCCAATGATCAGAAAGTATCTTGATATGTTAGATGAATTTAAAGATCTCCCATACTATGTACTCGATTGGGGTGCTCTTGATCCGGGGAGATTAAGCAAGCCAAATATTACAGTCAGAACATTAAGGGGAATATTTACAGACGCAAAGCCAATAATAGAGAGGTACCTATCAGGGAACTTTGAATTCAGGTATGTTACGGATTCTAATGGTGGGTCTAAGAGAGTAGAGTCTAGGGAAGCTGTCTTCTATGTTAACTCTGTGAATAATATTACAAGTATTATTAAACGTGCAAAATTAACCCCTGAGCAAGTAAATATACTAATAGCCAGTACAACAGAAAATGAAAAGCGGATCAGAAAGAAACTTGGCAAGAAATTCGAAATTGGAAAGGTACCTCTAAGGGGAGAACCTAGAAAGATGTTCACCTTCTGTACGAGAACGGTATACCTAGGAGCTGACTTTTACTCGGATAACGCTAGGACTTTTATTATATCAGATGCCAACATTGATACATTAGCAGTTGATATAACCTTAGATCTTCCTCAAATCATGGGTAGGCAGAGGTTAAGTGAGAATCCCTGGAAGGATGAAGCAACCCTTTATTTTAAGTCCGTTACTGACAAAAATGTAAATAGTAAGGACTGCTTTGATAAAAAAATTGCAGAAAAAGATAGAGCTACTTATGGATTGATGTCTGTTCACAAGAAAGGAAACTTAGAGGAGCAGAGGTTATTGTCTGATAATTTTAAGACAGTTGCTACATGTGAGCACTATAAGAAAAGTTATGTTGCTGTTAATGTAGACAGTAAAGGTGAAATGTATCCAGTGTTCAATCATCTAGTTCGTATATCAGAGCTTCGCGCATTTGAGATACAACAGGTTGACTATGCTAATAGGTTTAGTGTTTTTAGCGAGGTTGATAAGGTCAGTAATATAAATAACATAACCGATGAGATAAAAAAGTTCCTAGGTGATTATGAGAAAATAGAACTTAGACCAAATAAGTTAAAGTTCTTATGTGAAAATTATAATAAATTCAGTAACTTGGATAGAAAAGCAATATTAGCTAATATACATGAAAAGAGATTTAGAGAATTTCTTACGATTCTTGGACCTAGTGTTTGTAAGTCTTGTGGATATAATGTTACTTTATTATATAAGAAGCTCGATATAATTTCATTTGATAATAAAAAATTAATTAGTCGAGTAATTTCTGAGTTTGAGGTGGGTAAGTCATATTCAAATATTGATATAAAAGAGAGAATTACTCAGATTTACAAAGAATTAGACTATAAAGGGTCTCCGAAGGCTAGCGATCTTAATAGATTTTTTAATACTAAGTCACAGAAAGTAAGAGATAATAACAATAAAAGATTAAACGGTTTAGAAATAATAAGTAAAAAAGAGGAAATACTATGATTTATCTAATACAAGGCTATGGTAAGGTGGGAAAATTACTAAAGATAGGTTATACTAATGATTTAGATTTTAGATTAAGTATGTTTAAAACAAATACTCCTGATTTTGAAGTGATATCGACTCGTGAGGGATCTGTTGAATTTGAACATAAACTACAAAAGTATTTTAGCAATTTAAATTACATACAGAAGACTGGTGGTCGTGAATGGTTTATTTATGATGAGAGAATTATTAGAGAATTTGATACTGTTCAAGAAGATAATCTAATAAGTAAGGAAGATTTAATCAATAAATTGGATCCAATATTAGATATTACAAACCTAGTATCACAGAAATTAGATAATACAGTGAATTCGTATTTAAAAGACTCAAAAGGCAATAGTTCTTTTAGCAAATGCAAGATAGACGTTAATCGTTTTTGGAAATCAAACAGTAAGTTGATATTTCCTGAGGATTGTCCAGATGCCTTTGATAAAACAAAAACATCTATAATTGTCGGCAATAATTTCTATAACCTAAGCCAGTTATTTAATAATAGCACTTGTTCTGAGAGAATGAATGTGCCAGAAATTAAGATTGACCTATGCAGCAATTTACCTAATAATGATCTAGAGAAACTTGCATTTAATGAGGTCTGTTTATATTATTTAGATCGTTTTAATAAATCTGGTGAAATATACAGTAGGGAGGATTATATAAGGAAGACTTATAATGAATTCTTTTCTAAATATGATAAGATAGAAATAAGGCCTAATAAGCTAAAATTTTTATGTGAGTATTGTTCGGCAGGGAATGATATAACAGAAATATTAGAGGCTATACATGAAAAGCGATTTAGTGAGTTTGTAACTATCTTAGGTCCCGATGTATGTAGAGCCTGTGGATATAATGTAACTAAGCTATATAAAAGGCTTGATATAATTTCTTTCGACCCGTCTAAGTTAAAAGAAAGAATTTTATCTGAGTTTGAGGTAGGGAAAAGGTACTCTAAAGCTGATATTAAAAATAGGCTTTGTCGAATATATAAAGAACTAGATTATAAAGCTTCACCTAAGGCAAACGATCTTAGTAAGTATCTTGAGATGAAGAGCTGTCTATTATCAGAAGGTAGTAAGAGAGTTCATGGATTTAAGATATTAAATAAAAAGAACTAAAATTATGTTATATTTAATTGAAGGATACGGAAAAGTAGGAAAATTACTTAAGATAGGTTATTCTCAGAGTGTAGAGGCTAGAATGGATCAGTTTAATACAAATACACCGGATTTCAAACTACTAGCTACTCGAGAAGGTGATGAGAAGTTTGAAGATAAGCTTCATGAGTACTTCAAATCTTTAAGTTATAATAGTAGTTGTGAATGGTTTTATTATGATGAGAAGATAATAGAGGGGTTTAAGACGCTACAAGAAGAGGATTTAGTCAGCTTGGGGGAGTTAAGATCAAGAATTTTATCTGAGTTTAGGGAAGGGAATTGGTACTCTAATATTTATATCAAAAGAAAGTTTTATCAAATATATAGGGAACTAGGTTATAAAGGTTCTTTCGAAGCAAACGACGATATTAATAAGTATTTTGAAACTAAACCACAGAACATGATACACCCTCACCCTAATGGAATGCATGTAGATGGTTTAGTAATATTAAGCAAGAAAGATTAGTAATATATCCCATAGCGAATTCTCAGTACATATAATTAGTGCCGGATCTAATTTCTTGGCACTATTTTTTTTTGTACCCTATATTTTCGCTATTATCCTATTACTATTACCTTATATATGTTGTAGTATTATTTATGTTTTGTGTGTACTACTTATTATTAATTTAAATTTTGGGTTATGAAAAAGAAAAAGAAGTTATATCAGGTAGTGGATCCATTTCTTGATATTGATCTTAGTGAGCATCTAGTACCGATCAGGTTTAGTTTATTGCCTAGTGATGTAATTGATAAGATACCTAGTGATTATTTTTACAATACTCATCTATTGGTGGGTGGTAGGTTAAAGGAGGTAACTATTATTTACATAGCGGACAGAGATGTAATTAGTAAGTATGATTATTATTCTAGTTCTGAGAGCATTGCTAGTTTCGAGGTTAATGGCTTGAGTGTAGAAGTAAGCGATTATGATATTTAATGATGGAATTGAGTCTTGTATTGAGTCTATCTACTTAGGTGAGGGTTTATCTACTCGCACTGGACTCTGTAATATTCATGTTAATCCTAGTGATGTATCTTATATAATTAATAAGACGATTGTGATTAACATGCCTGAATATTCAACCGCAAAAATCTTAGGCTTGCTTGAACGTAGGAATAGAGTAATCTGTCGTGTTCAGCCTGAGGATAAGTCAATTCTGGGGAGGGTTAATTTTGAGCCTTATATTATGCGGTTAAACTTAGGCATACAATGGAACGGTGAGATTCTAAGTTATCCTAGCACTGATTCAGATCCTCTCAAGTGGTTATCTAATATATCTTGCAATGTAGGTAGTGGTCTGGATAGTATTAAGTTATTTTTCCCTAAGATCTACAACCTACCTAGTTCAATTATTTATGACAAGTATGATAATCTTAGTTGTCTAGGTTGGGCATTACATCAAGTTGGTATAAACACTGAGAAGGGATCTAAGTATGTTGATTTAGATTTACTTAAGACTTTTAAGATTTTCTAGTATGTAATTTTGTATTTCAAGGGGGCTTAGAAATCTTATTAGTGAGAGTAATTAATTAAGTCTTTTGTGTGTCTTAGTAATTACTCAACATTAAAAACTTATTTATAAATTTAACAAGAAAAAACTATGAGGGAAAATAAAATAAGTACCTCAATATCAATTTTATTAAACAAATATTTTTTAAATTTTAATTTTTATGAGTTACAACAACGTAGATTCTTTTTTAGAGAAAATTAGTGCAATGAAGCCAGTTACAAAGAAGCAAAATTTTGAAAAGAAGAGGCAGATTGAGAAAGTATTTTGCAACTTCAAGGGTAATTTTGGTAAGTATCAATTACTACCAATGAACAGTACGATATCAGATTTCCCATATGTATCTCTAAGTGGTACAAGAGAGATCAGGATGCCAAGAAAGAATATGGCTGCTGATGGTTCTGAGAATGTTTATAATGCATGGATTAGATTATTACCTAAGTCAGCTTATACAATCAAGGATCCTTCATCAGGTCGTGAAGTTAGTAGTTTAACTGCTGCTGATGAGGCATTACTTGATCAGGCTTATAATGTATGGGAGCAATTGTATACTGAACTTGATGTTAAGAACAATGCAACAGACCCAACAGTCAGGGATCTAATTCGTCGCAAGAACTATACAATCTTTTGTGCATATACTCCTAACTATTGGAGTGAGGGTGACACAAGAAATCCAGCTCGTCAAATGTTCAGTGGTCTTTTTGTAATAACTGCTAAGGGATTTATGGATATCCTTAGTGAGAATATAGAAAGTACTAATATTACAGAAGGTATGACAAATACTAACTGGATTGCCGATGTATGTAATCGAGATTTAACAGGTAGAAAGGCATTTATGATGATGTCAATTGGAGCTAGTTCAAATGGTAAAGGCTTCAATATTTCGATTACTCATAAACTTGGTGCAGGTGCGTATCTAGCGAATGTGTCAATACCAGAGGAAGATGCTAAACTTATGGAAAATCCAGTAGAAGCATTCCTTGGTTGGCAGGCTCGTAGTGAAGATCCAGATGTACCATCAAGTGAGAGAAAGTTATTCAACAAGTCACTTATTCAGGAGGCTGTTGATTATATGACAGACCAATTAACTAAGATTCGTATTGCTAAGCAGACGGGTTCTAGTATAGCTGATGCAGTTAAGGCCACAAATGAGATGGTACTTAAGAATCAGAAACCTACTAACAGTATGGGTCGTGCAACAAATGATCCAGTGCTTGCAGGTATGAGTGGGTCAGCTCAGGGTGGTTATGGTAACAATGCAGTGCCAAATAATCCTGGTTCAGTTATGGGTAGGAACGATAATCCTTATTCAACTCCACCAGCAGCACATTTTGATACCGTGACTGGTTCCCCAATTGGTTCTGGTGACACGAACAATCTGCCTTTTTAATTAGGCTAAACTCATAAATAGAATGAACAGAGGAGATTTAATATATAAGTTTCTTCTGTTCTTTTATTTCGCTATTTTTTGGTAATGTGTAATAGTAGTAATAAGTATAAATATGCAATAATTGATAATAGTTATATACTTGCACGAAATCATTATGGTGTTAGTGCAGGAAAGAAAGCAGGTGAATATACAGTAGGGGATTTAATTCAGAGTTGTATATACACACTAAATAAAATTCCTCGTGATTTTGGTATAACTGCTGATAAATATGTATTTCTTTGTGATAAGTGGTCTCCTGATTTTGGTGGTTATTATACAACTCACTTATTAGGAGGAGCATATAAAGATAATAGAGGTGATATTGAATCTAAGAAAGGAAAAGCATCACCTAGTGACTCTTATATGACACAGGAGAAATATGACGAACTAAAAAATGATCCAGAGGTTAGTAAGGAAGATTTAGAAAAAGCATACGAACAACTATATAGTAATGAAGTACGTAGAGGTGCTAAGTATGAAATAATCAAGTGTCTTTCTTATTTTGGAGTGCCTTCATTTTTTGTGCCAGGTTGGGAATTTGATAACTTAGCATATCTAGCAAGTAGGTTATTATATGACATAGATAGTAAGCCTAGTGTCATTATAACTAAAGATTCTGACCTACTTTATTCATTATCACCTAAGATGGATTATTTCAAGATACCAACATCAAAAGGGAAACCTGAGATAAGAACATATAGTGAGGTAATTGATGAGGAATTTCCAGAGCAATTTAGAGATCAGATTAATCTATATGAGTATAAAGCTTATTGTGATTCACTTGGTTTTGGGCATAATGGAATGAGAAGTACAAGAAAGAAAGGACTGAGTAAGAATAGCATCATATCGAATATCTTAGATGGAGACATGTCAGATATAAATGATGTAGATTTATTTAAGAGACAATTCGATTCTTTTGATATTCTTAAGTACCCAGGATTAGATGAAGCTCGAGATATAATAGAGAATAAATTACCAACCTATGGAGATATCTTAGGTTATTCAGAGTGGTCAAGATTCTGTACTAAGTATGGAATGCACAGAATAAATAACCCTGGATTCTATTCTACATTTGTTGGAAGGTTTAATAAAAAATTACTTAAAGGAGTATGTTAAAAATAAAATCACTCACTGGAGACTTATATGAATTTGATCCAGTTGATTATAAGATATACAAGAATGGAGTAGTTCAACCTAGTTCTACTTGTGAGCCTATATTTTCTAAGAACAACAAGGAAGATGAGGCCCCTGAATTTACTGGTATCCTGTTAAAAAATAGCAATAAGATAGTTACAATGACAGGAAATATAAATGATCTTACTAATAACCCTGAAGAAATCTATTAGTTATTATGATAGGAAGTGTATTAGGGAAATTATTTGGTAGGCAGTATACGATAGGTGAGTTAATGAAGATTGATAAGGGTCGTCAAATAAGGGCGGCTAGTTGTTCAGTCAGTCTTAGTAAAATATATCACCTAGTTAAGCCAGAGGGAGTATTGAGTAAGTTTAAGGCAATATTCAGTAAATCTCCATCTATTAAAGTTTATTATGTTATTCTAAAATTCCTAGTTAATTCAGGAAATGGAAAGAATCATGTTGTATTTATTGAACTTGATCCAGACTTTTCATTGAATAAGTGGGATGAAAACCGTGTAAAAATTTATTGTGATTGTTCAGATTTCAAGTACAGATCAGCTTATATATTGTCACATAGGAATTCATTATTCTTGACACAAAGAGCTAGTATGGAACTTGGACCAGCTGTTAGTAATGCACCAAAGAGTAAAACAAGTACAACAACTCTATGTAAACACTCATTTGCAGCACTTAATTGGTTATTGAATAATTACACAACAATAATGAGATCTATTTAAAGTTATGTCAAAAATTTTAGCAGTATCTGATGTTCATATACATGACTATCCACAACGTAACCCGAGCGAGAAGTTTAGGTTATATCAGAGTAAGGTAGTTGCAGAGAATATCATTAAAGTAGGTAGACAAGAAGGCGCAGATATTATAGTCTTTGCCGGTGATGTCTTAGAGAAAACAATTAATCGACCCTATGTACAAGCTGAAGTTAAGCAATTTCTAGATAAGATAATGCAAAATTTCAGAGAGGGTTATATAATTTGGGGTAATCATGACCAAGATAATAAAAGTATTTTTTCTGATTTTACTGATTCCTGCTTATCTGTTATGCTTCCTAATAACCTACACTATGCTGATTGTAGGGAAGTAAACATTGATGGATTAAGGATAGGTTTTTATAATTGGAGACCTGAGTTTGACTTGTCGTGGATAGATGGTAAACTTGATGTACTATTTACCCATGCGACAATTGCTTATTCTGACACTGATAGGATCCATTCACAAGTACTAGATGAAACTAAATTTGACTTAGCTATTTGTGGTGATATACATAGACCAGCTCAGATGGGAAAATATGTATCTATTGGTATTCCTCAGAGATGTAAGATGTCTGATAGTGAAAAAAGTACAGGTGTTATTCTGGATTGTAGTAATAAACAATTCAAGTGGGTAAACTTAAACCCGGATGATAACTTGATGAAATTTGACTATACAACAGACCGAGACTTAGAGGGTTGGAATGAGAAAACAGGAACATACTTAGTATACAAGCCAGATAGTATTAACATAGGTGGTTCTGTTACTAACGTTAATGTACCGGCTTGGGAAGAAATAGATAACTTAATTGGTGGTGTAATTACTTCAAATAACTTACAGCAGATACATGGTGAAATTTTAAAGAACATAAAAGATATTGAATCTAAGGAAGTAGATTTTAATTTTGTCATTACTAGATTTTACTGTAAGAACTGGAGAAGTATTGATGAAACTGAATTATTCCTGGCCGATCTTGATAAAATACTAGTAACAGGCCCTAATGGTTCTGGTAAGAGTAGTTTATTGACCGCTCTTAAGTATGCATTTATTGAGAACAGAAATATTAAGGAGTTTATTCAGTTTGGTACTAAAGAGTGTATGACTGAAGTAGACTTTTTATATCAAGGTAATAACTATAGAATTACTCGAGGCTGTATATTAAAAGGTAAGAGTGGTGCAGGTTATACTAAGTTCTATATAAACGGTGAAGAGCAGAAGTCTAATAATAAAGCAGACCTAGATAATGAAATACATCTTAGGTTTCCATTTATTGATTATATGGATGTTTACTTCTTTGATTCAAGTCACCCTAAGCTCATTGGTTGTATAACACCTGAGAGAAAATCTGAAATAGTATCTAAGTTCTATAAGATGGATAAGATAGATGCTTACCATGAAACTGCAGAACTAGCATATAAACAAGTTACTCAGGAAGCTCTTAAGTGGAGAGAAGAGGTAGACAAAGGGACAGAGCTCGTTAAATACCTAGATAGTAGACTCAGTGTAATTAATCTACCAGAACTTAGTAAGGATGACTTAGTAAGGAAGAAGTCTGAGGGAATTGAATTACAGAAAGCATGGAAATCTTATAATGACTACATAGCGATAACTGCTAATCAACAAGCTCAGAAAGAAATGCTAACTAAACAACTCCAAGAACAAGAACAGAAAGTAGTTAATTTTAGAGATCAAGACTTAATAAAAACAGAAATGGAACAAATTAAGTCTGCACAAGATAAATTAACAGACCAAATAAATGCACTTGTTCAGGTTAAGTCAGAAGGTAAGAGATTATATTTCGAGCTTAAGGACATCGATAATAAAAAAGTTTGTCCTAGTTGTGGTCAGACTTTAAATAACGAAGAGCACATGGAGAAACATAAGGCTGAACTTAATAATAGAATACAAGAATTATTAAGTCAACAGTCAAACCTCTATGATCAGTTTACTAGTACATTCCAAGGTATAACTAAGGAAGAGATTGATGGTGGCTGTAAAACGATTCTTGAGTCATACAGAAAAGACTTAGCTGATCGAATGGTAGAGATCAATACTATAAATCAAGTAATTAATGAAATACAAGGTCTAAAAAATAGATTAGATCAGCTTAACTCTCAGATTCTCTCAATGGGACCTGTACCTGATAAAGTAGATTTGCCACAAGGATTCATGGAAATTATGGCACAGATTGAATCAGATCTTAGTACATGGGATCAATACTCAGGTCTTATGTCAGATAGAAGCAATGCATTATCTAAAATTCAAGACTGTCAGAAAGAACTTGATAGAATTAGTAATAGTGCAGCAGAGTTAGAGCGTTATATTGGTATTACTGGTCCAACTGGTAAGATTTATGAAGAGATTATGACAAGACTAGCTACGCAGTTTACAGATAATAGAGTTAAGTACGAAGTTATTAGAACAAGGCGTGGTAAAATTGAACACTTAGATCTTGGTTCACACTACGTTAATGATGGCGGAAATGAAGTAAGCTATGAGAATTGTAGTGATGGACAGAAAACAATCTTAGATATTAATTTCTTATCAAAAGTAGTAACAAGAATGGGTCTACTGGTGATGGATGAATTCTTGAAACACTTAGATGCAGGTAATCATGAAATCTGTATAGACCTACTTAGTCAGATGAACATTGGGTGTATCTTGCTTTGTAGTCATATGGAATCAGTACCAGCATTTAATAATAAGTCAATTCAGCTCAGCCTTAATGAGAGTGGAATGACTAAATTAATATGTAAGTAATAATGAGTGAGAGATGATTTATATTAGGTCATCTCTTAACTTTTTTCTTCCTCCCTATAATTATGAAGTATGCCAATTATAAGGTCGAATATAAAAGTCTAGGGAAAGTACCAAACAAGATTATCAGGTACCTAATAGACAGACTATACCTAACGACCTGAATTTTGGCATATTATATCTAATTAAGTCAGAAAGAAGGATTTTCCTTGCAATGTCACTATTAATGAGGTAAATGAACTACCTGACGGTTTAGAGTCAGTAGTAGGACATCAGGACACGGCAAATGTACTTGGCGTAGCTTGTAACAGGGTTAATGTAGCACTCGAGAAGGGTGACACATGCTATGTTGCACAATTTCTTACCCGAACAAAAAAGGGTAAGCTAGGCCCCGCACTTGCCCTGAATGAAATTACTTCTGAATTGACGGAATGAAATGAAGTGGAGCGAGAGCGGAACGGGAATTGAATGAGGATACAGAAGAAGTTCCATCAAAGAAAGAGATAGTGAAATAACTAGTAAAATAGATACCTCAAATCGCTTCGCTCCTTCGGCATCACTATTTATTTCACTAAAGGACTACGTCCCAAGGAGAATTGAAGAAGATTATATAGTTTTTATCTTGCGAATTTTTGAGATTCTACGGAGCGGAGCGAAGTAGGAATCGATAAAATTATAAAACTGAGTTATACTTCTTTTAACATTTTTTAAGAGTCGGAAATAAGGACGGAACTGCATCTCGGAGCGGTAGCGGAGAGTGTAGTGGAGAAATTATTGGAGACAGATTTTATGTACAATTTTTTTGAAGCAAAGAAATATACATAGATATTATATTCAATCTGGTGTTTTATAATGTACAAATTTGTATATTTTTACTTATAGAAATCTTATAAATAGATAGCTTAGTTTATCTAAGCGAGTGTGGTACCTAGCTTTCAGCGATGGGACCATATCTCAAAAAATATTAAATAATTGTTAATAAACTTTAAAAATGAAGAGAGAAAAGATTGAAGTACCTGAGAAAATTAGGTACATGAGTGAATGGAAAGGTTATAGTATTTTCAACTTTCCTCATATCCTGAACAAACAAATACCAGGATGTGGATTTACTGAGTATTGTATCACGAATGAAGAGGACGTAATACTGTGTAGTCCTCGAAAAATCCTCTTACAAAACAAATTCGATCAACACAAGGATGATGTATACTTAGTTGTTAATGAATACGATAGTGATCCAGGTACTGATAAGGACTTGACTAAATTTTCCAGAAACTATGCAAATGAGGTGCTTAAAGAGGAGGAGCCAGTTAGTGAGGAAGATAAGAATAACTTTTTCAATGATCTTACTTTCAAAATAAGTACTTATATCAAGGCTTGTAGATTAGATAATAAACCGGTTAAGATCTTGGTTACTTATGATTCATTCAGGATTGTAAAGGATATTTTACTACATCAGGGAGAATTATGGAAGTATAGGGTAATAATTGATGAGTTTCAGAGCATTTTTACAGACTCTAAATTTAAGTCCGATACAGAACTCCAATTCGTTAGTACTGTGCAGGGGATTCAGAAAGTATGTTATGTCAGTGCAACTCCTATGATTGACAAGTACTTAGAGATGTTAGAGGAATTCAAAGATCTCCCTTATTATGAATTAGATTGGGAGACGTTAGATCCAGGTCGTATTAACAAACCAAAACTAACTGTTAATGGTCTTGTTTCAGTCTATACAGAGGTCGGCCCAATTATCAAGTCTTATTTAGAGGGAAACTTCGATCATAGATTTGTTCAGCTAGATAATAGTGAGGTAAAGAGAGTAGAGTCTAAGGAAGCTGTTTTCTATGTGAATTCAGTCAATAATATTACCAGTATTATTAAACGAGCAAAACTAGGGCCAGATCAGGTTAATATTCTGGTAGCTAATACACAGGATAATGCGAAGAAGATAAAGAAAAGATTAGGCGCCAAATATAAGATAGGTACAGTTCCTTTGAGAGATGAACCAAGAAAGATGTTTACATTCTGTACTCGAACTGTATACTTAGGGGCAGACTTCTATAGTGATAACGCAAAATCTTATGTAGTAAGTGATGCTAATATTGATACACTTGCTGTCGACATTACCTTGGACCTACCCCAGATATTAGGCAGACAGAGATTAAAAGAAAATCCATGGAGAAATGAAGCAACTCTATTCTTTAAACCAATTAAGTTTGCGAGTAGTTCTGATTCATTTGAAAAGAGACTAGAGGGGAAGATAAAGAAGTCAGAAAATCTCCTTACGGTGTTTGATGAATCTAGAGACGTACTCAGGGGTGACCTGTCGGAGAAGTTTCAAGATTCTGCCAAACTACTAAACTATAAGAAGGATTTTGTGGCCGTTAATAGAGTAAAAGTTGATGGTGATACAAAGCTTATCCCTGTCTTTAATAACTTAGTAATGGTAGCAGAGATGAGAGCTTATGAGATTCAACAGGTTGACTATGCAAATCGTTTTACTGTTTTCAATGAGCTAGGTAATATTAGTACGGTTGAGGATAAGGATGTACTTGAGGAATTCTTTAAAGAGTATGAACAAGTAAAAGGTAGGGAGAAAAAGTTACAGTTTATTTGTGATTACTACTTTGCGGGGAACAGTATTAGAAATATTGTAGACCTAGTAACAGAAAAGAGATTTAAGGAATACTTAACTATTCTAGGCCCAGATAAGTGTAAGGCAGTATGGTATAAGATATCAGAACTTGATAAGAAACTTAATATTATTAGTTTTGAAGGAGATAAGATATTCGAGGAAATTAATAAAGAGTTTAATGTAGGAGAGTCTTATACCAATACCTATATTAAGACTAAGTTATCTGAGGTCTATAAGAGGATTGGTTACAAAGCTACTGCAAAGGCTAACGATCTAAGTAATTATTATGAAACCAAGGATTGTTTGTTGAAAGAAAATAATAAAAGAGTCCACGGTTTAAAAATACTAAGTAAGAAAGGAGAATAAGTACTTGACCAGCAAATAATTAGGAGGAATGACAGTGTGTTCGTTCCTTAATTTTTCTTTCCTTCCAACTATACATTTTTGCAGTCCAGCTGATTTTATTGCCTTATAAGTAGCGATAATTAATAGTAGTATGGAGAGAGTTAAAATTTTCTATGGCATGAGTGGGGCACTTAAAAGCTCCACTATTGATTCACTAGATAAAGAATGGAATTATAGTATGCCAATTATGAGGTCGAGTATTAAAGTCTGGAAAAAATACCAAACAGAATTATCGGTATTTAGAGAACAGACTATACCTAACGACCTGAATTTTGGCATCTTACATCTAATTAAGCTAGAGGAATTTTTAAGAGACAATGTATATTATGAGAAAGCAATCATTGAGCGAGGTATAACAGATCACTTATTTTATCATATCAGCAAAGGTAATGATATATTGGAAGAGCAGATCAAAGAGGTTGTTAATGAAGAGCTTAAACTTTTTGATATGGATTGTATAGAGGTTGAGAAAATTCTACTAGTACAAGAAGATAGAGATTTTGTAAGAGATGTTGTGCTGAGTAATAAGTATAGATCTAGTTGTTTCAGTGATGTTGATGATTATATGAGACAGCAAGACTTATATGTGAAATTTACTCAGGAACATAATGATATTTTTGAAGTAATTAAAATAAAAAATGCCAAGGATTATATAGAAAATAATCTTGGTATGGAATATAAAAACTAAAAACTATATGATTAGAGCAGTAGAACCATTAGTGTCGGGAAAGAAAGAGAAGATCTATGTATTCTTAGGAGGTCCAATACAAGGAGCACCAGGTTGGCATGAACAAGTACCAGATTTAGGTAGTGATGTTGAATTAATATGCCCAAAGAGAAGTAGTCTTGTTAAAACCTAAGTAATAGATGTTGGAGTTGATGCACATAATTACAAGCCTTTTTAGTATTAATGACATTAAGTTCTTTATAAATGCGCTAATCAAAGGTTATTATGACAAGGAGGTATTTGTTCAATAGACTATGTCTCCTAATACAAGAAAATCTATAATAAATTAATTAAAATGGAAATCGAAAAAATCATAGTCAGAAAAAAGAGAGCGGGACTGACGGAAGGCTTTAATAGAGAAAAAATTCATGCAGCTATTAGAAAAAGTGCAGATAGAGTATTATACGACTTAACTGATAAAGATTGCATGAAGGTCAGTGATGCAGTACTTGATAGAATTACTGAACCCGAAATCACTGTCAGAAAATTACATAAGCTGGTTGAAGTTGCCCTCGATGAATGTGGTTTTAATAAAGTTGCAGAGTCTTATAGGCAGTATCGAAATTATAAAATCGATGCTCAAAAGATTATGGAAGCAGTAGATGCAAAGACCCTAGAACTATCATACAAAGCAGATAAGTCTAATGCAAATTGTGATAGCTCCCTTGTATCTACAAAAAGAAGCTTAATTTATGGAGAACAACAAAAGGAACGCTATAGAAGAGTCTTCTTGAACGATATGGAAAGAGAAGCACTATCTGATGGTTATATATATGCACATGACCAATCAGCTAGACTTGATACCACGAATTGTTTTAGACGAGATACTAAATTTATTACTAGTGTAGGTGTTAAGTCTTTCTACGATTTCTCAGATGGTGATGAGATAACGGTTCTAACACCTTACGGTAATTGGAAGAAGGCGGTTGTTAGGAGTTATGGATGGCAGAGATTAAATGAAGTAGTAATAGGCAGAGGTGGAAGTGCAAAAAGAACTATCTACTGTACTGGAAACCATAGGTGGATACTAGAAGACAACACTACCACCACTAACCTGAAAGTAGGAGATTACCTACTTAAGATGCCCGATATAACAGAGTTCGATTGGGATGATCTTAGTCTAAGAGAGAAGAAATTATGGTGTTGGGGATTTGCACTCGGTGATGGAACAAGCTATCTAGATGGATATAGTGAGGTAACAAAGGTTAGACTATGTGGTCATAAAATAAAGGATTTTTCACAGAGATTTACTGATTGTGGGTACAATGTTACCGAAAGTGGTGTAAAAGAAAAAATCACACAAGTGTATATCAGAGATTTTGGGCATTGTAAAGAAATCCCTTGGCTATACTTTACTAAACCTGAGGATATCCAATATTATGTAAACGGTTTAATGTGTGCAGATGGGGCAAAGGTTCCCGGAACTACCATAAAGTTTAACGGAATTCAAGCAACTGGTGAGGAAATAAATAAACATCTTTATGATTTATTAAATATTGCCGGTTATTTTGTAACCTCCGTCCGAGATTTAACTGGACAAGTTACTAATTTTGGTGTTAGGAAAAAAGAAACTAAGAATTATGCGGTAAGCTCTAGTTATAATAGAAATTGGAGAGTTAGGTCAATTACCCCATCTTATTTAAATAATAAGGCTCAGGTATGGTGTCTTGAGGTAGAAGATGATCATTCTTTTGTACTAGAGGGTGGTATACCTACTGGAAATTGTAGTTTATTTGACTTAGGTAATTTACTTAAGGGTGGTTTTATGTTATCTAATACTGAGTATAATGAACCACAATCACTACAAGCTGCTATTTCTGTCACAGCTGATATATTGAGTGTAATTGCAGGTAATCAGTATGGAGGATTAACAGCTCCAGAAATTGATACAGTACTTGCCCCTTATGCAGAGAAATCATATAAGTTCTATTCTAATCAATACAAAGAATTAATAGAAGATGCAGGCGGTGTAGTTGATCCAAGTAAACAAGAAGAATATGCAGTAGGAAGAGTAAAAAGAGAGGCAGAGACAGGTTTTCAACAAATAGAAATGAGTAGTGGATCTGTTGCAAGCTGTCGTGGAGATTTCCCCTTTTTATCTTTCTCATTTGGTCATGATAAAACTAAGTGGGGAAGTTTAATTGCATCGACTATCTTGAAAGTTAGAAAAGGTGGTCAAGGGAAGCCGGGCAGTAAAGTCCCTGTTGTATTCCCTAAACTAATTTTCTTATATGATTCAGACTTACATGGAGAAGGCAAAGAGCTTGAGTGGTTATTTGATGAAGCAATCGACTGTACTAAAGTTGCACAGTACCCAGATTACTTAAGTCTTGATCAAACAGCTGAAGGGGAAGTACCAAACTATGTAGGAGATGTATTCCATAAGTGGGGGAAAATTGTAAGTCCAATGGGTAAGCAAGTGTCTACAGCCCATTTAAAATCTTTTGAACCGTTTCTCGCGGGTGTAAGAGTAAAAAATCTTGCTAACGGTTAGGTCCTATAATAGGATGAGACCGTGCTAAGCTATTGTTTAATTAGTAGACAGTAGAAAGTGTATCGACTATCCCTGATGAGTGTAAGGGAGTAGGTCTAGGGATGAGAACTAGACCGAAGCGGAAGACTATTACATGGTTAATTGTAATAGATGATATAGTCAGTGCCTTAGGTAACTAGGGAATAAATGTGTAGAGCATTCTTGAGTCCTTGTTTTAAGAATTCAGGAACACCAACACCTCAAGATGATAACGATGAGATGATGATTTATAGATGTAATCTCGGAGTAATATCATTAAACTTACCAATGATTTATCAGAAGTCAGTAGAAGAAGATAAGGATTGGTATGATACATTAGATCATTATATTGAAATTGCAAAAAATATCAGCGTTAGAACTTATAAATATTTGAGCAACTTAAGAGCCTCTAGCAATCCTCTTGTATTCTGTGAAGGTGGATACGATGGAGGTAACTTGAATCCAGATGATAAGATTGAGCCAGTTCTTAAGTATTCAACTATCTCATTTGGTTATGGCGGTCTTCATGAATTATCTATGTTAGCAACTGGAAAATCACATCACAACGACGAGAGTGAATTTGCATTGAAGACATTAGAACATATTTCAAAGAAAGCAGAAGAGTTTAAGAAAAGGACAGGTATTTTATTTGCAGTGTACGGTAAAAGAGCGTGCCGTACTAAAACTATCAAACCTACTAAAGGGTGTATTACTTTATAGTAATGCTAACGGGGAAGGCTAAGTTACGAGGAGTGTAATATGTTAATCCCGTGCCTAGTTAATGTTAACTAGCGTGTAGAGATCATCGAAAAGGTATCAATAAAATTTATAGCTTGTTTTATTGAGAGTAACTGAGTAGAGTAGGGAATGAGATTAGTACATTCCCGAAGTGGATAGAACTTATTAGCAGTAAGTTAAGATATGATCCGGTACTAGTAGAAATATTAGTAGTGTCACGACGCCAGGTGAATCTCTTCTCCCATTGTTTAACGAGAAATTCATAAACAAGTATGGCGAGAAGAAAGGTATAATTACAAAGGGTGGTTACTTGACAAATAGTTTCCACCTAAATGTTAGAGAAGATATTAATCCAATTGAGAAGATGAATGCCGAATCTAAGTTCTGGAATTTCTCAAATGGAGGTAAAATTTCACATATTAAAATTAACTCCCTTGATAACACAGAGGGTATTAAATCTTTGATTAGATATGGTATGTCTAAGGGTTTATATCTAGGAGTTAATCACCAAGCAGATTATTGTGTATCTTGCGGTCATCATTTTATAGGTGATGATAAGGTAGATAATTGTACATGTCCTGTTTGTGGAAGTTCTGATATAGTAAAAGTAAGACGCATAAGATCATTTGTGCCTTTGATTGACTTAGGTTGATCATAGAAAACACTTTTAATTGCTGGAACTAGTAGGAGGAATCTTACTAAACCAGCAGTCAGTTAGGTAAAAACTGATTCAACGACTATAGTAAGTGGAAAATTATATAGTCTAAATTATATTGAAAAATATAAAATACGTAATTAGAGGGAATGGATATTTAAGTTTTACCAGAACTAGAACAGGTGATGTCAGATTTAATGAAGGCAAGATGAAAGAAATTGGTGAACGAGTTAATATGTAAAAAAAAATTAGAGAGGAAATAAAATAGATGAAAATAATAGAGACTTACCATGCAGATTTATTAAATGGAACAGGTCTTAGGGAAGTATTATTCTTTTCAGGCTGTACTCATCATTGTCCAGGTTGTTTTAATCAATTTACTTGGGACCCTGATGTAGACCAAGCGCATGAATTTGAAGAGGATGATTACCAAGAATTACTAAAGAATCTCAGGAAACCTTATATAGCTGGGGTTACTCTTAGTGGTGGAGATCCTATGTCAGTTTGGAATAAAAAAGATATCTTAGAGCTTGTTAAGAGATTAAAGACTGACTTACCAAACAAGACAATATGGGTTTACACTGGATATACAATAGATCAAATAAAACAAGATGCAGATGAGAAATTGGAAATCTTAAACTACATTGATGTCTTATGTGATGGTTTGTATGTTGAATCTAAGAAATCACCTCTTAAGCCTTGGGTCGGAAGTGAGAATCAGAGGGTAATTGATATAAAAGAATCTATCAAGCAGAATAATATTATCTTATATGAAAAGTAATATAATCCTAGTTGAGGGAGTAGTCGGTGTAGGTAAGACATCTTTATCTAGAATACTTAGCAGTGAATTAGGTTTTTCGTTATTTGAGGAGCCTGTTGTAGATAATCCATTTCTAGCTGATTTCTACAAAGATCCGAGTAGGTGGTCATTTGCAACACAAGTTTATTTTCTGGCTCAAAGATTTAAAGCTATATGTCAGGCAGAAAGTATGGGTAGAAATTGCATATTAGACCGCAGCATCTTAGGTGATTCAATATTTGCAAGATTATTAGCCGAAAGGGAGAATAAGATGACATTGCAAGAGTATAACACCTACTTAGAGCTGGTAAATAGTATGCAAGAATTTAGCCCAAAACCTACTGCCTTAATATATCTTAGATCTAATAGTATTGAATCTATTATGAGAAAGATAACTAAGAGGGGTAGAGATTATGAGCTTAATGTTGACTTAGGATACTGGAAAAACTTAGGTGAATACTATAGAGAGGTTTTTGATTCTTACTGTGATTGTCCAAAACTAGTAATAGATGCGGATAATATAGATTTTGTAGAGAACTTAGAGGATAGAAATAATATTATAGAAAAGATAAAAAGGTTCTATAGTAGTATTTAAAAATATTGAGTGGGGTAGGGATATAATTCTCTATCTCACTTTCTTTTTTCCTTATGAGTGGAGAAAAAATAAAATAAAATGAATGGATGTTTTTTAGAAAACGTAAAATATTATAAAAGTAAAGATTACGTAATAATATCAAAGGGTAGTTTTTGTTATTCTAACAACTTTCCTAGGTACTATAGGATGTTTGATAGAGATATTACAAGAATTATAGACCTAAGTGAAGAAGATTATTGCATTGATCAGTACATAGTAGGGAATAGCTGGGAACCTTGTAGTACAGAAGAAATAAAAAGAGTTAATGAATTGTTACTCAAACACAATTTAGGATTCTCTAGTTGCTCACATACTGTAGGTGATCTTGTTACTATAAATAACTTTAGACGGGGTAGTGTAATAGAGTCTATTGAACATAAGAATCTTATAGTTGTTCTTGATAGTGTTGATAAGGATTTTATTTATTATCAAGCTAAATTAACATCAGAGTCTTTTGAAATTAAGAAAGGGAAATTTAGTAGACTCAATTATAAGAACTGGATAATACTAAGTAGTTTTTCTGAGGAATACTCAATTATGAACCACTTACTAGATGAGAGAGGCTATAAATCAGAAGAAGGAAAATTAGTGAAGTTATACTATTATATATTATTAGATGAGGAGAGTCCTAGGATATACACTACAACAGATTATCCTACTTCTTTTGGAAATAATAGTAATACTAGAATTTATTCAACCTATAGAGATGCTAAGAAAGATTTGTTTATTATCTTAGATAGAAATGAACGAGGGGAAGATTTTATTAATAGGATGAAAAACTCTAGAGCAGATAAATTTTACTACCTAGATGAAAACTTAACAATTAAATCTTGTGCCTATGATGATAGTAATAGGAAGTTTTTATTAGAGCAAGTAAGTAAGTTTAATGCATTCATTTCAGAAATTGAAGCAAGAGATTTTAGTGAATTTTTGAAAGAGAGTGCTAAAGTTAATTATAAACCAAATAATGAATTTAAGTAAGATATGAGTAAAATTATCGGTTATTTTTTAGAGAGAAATAAATTTTATGAGTGTGATGATTATGTAATACTAGCAAAAGGCAGTATTGTTCCCGGGGAAGCAGCAAGTAATAGTGGATACCCTGGATACATAGCATTATTTTCTAAAGATGTAAATGGCAATATTAATCATGTTACAAAGTTTAGTGGTGACTTAGACTCTGATAAATATTGTAATCAAGCTATCTGGCAGCCTTGCATTCATTACAATATAGTAAAGGCAAAAGAGATCCTACTAAAAGAGAAAGGTCTTATATTAACTAGGGAAGGCAAATTATCTCTAACTATAGATCTGGGTAGGATAGGTAGATCTGATATAATTAGTACCCATTCTACTAAAGAGGATATAAATTTAACATTAATAGTCGACAAAATAACAAAGAAAGATATTTACTATTGTGCAAAACTAGAGCCTAATGAGTTTAAGATAGAATCTGGTAAAATTAGTAGAGACAAGTATGAGTTATGGACCAAGGCTAGTAATCGTGAAGTGGATCAACTAAAGTATTTATTATCTCTTCGAAACTTCACAATATCAAGCAATAAATTAGTGAAGGTTTTTTATTACATAGATAATACGTTAAGAATCTTCTCTATCCCAGAGAACAATAACAGATTTAATGTAATAGAAAAAAAGTATGAAATGTTTAGAACAATAGAGGATGCTAGAAATGAGGCTAGTAAAATACGAGTTAATAATAGTAGAATTTCTGACTTCAAACAAAACTTAAGAATATTAGGTAAGGATTGTTATTATAAGATAGGAACTTGTAATGAGACAGTAGAAGTAAAACTTGAAGATAGTGATTGTTTTAATGAAATATTACTACAGGACCTAAAAGATCATAATGCATTTCTTACTTGGGCAGAGGCAGAAGATTTCTTAGTCTGGGCAAAATCTAAGTTTGAATAAAATAACTATTGGTGTTAGACTATGTCAGAAATTATAGATAAAGTAATAAAGTACCTAGATAGTAAGTATGGAGCATCTCAGACGAGATTCCCAGAAATAGATGTAATTGATAAAGAGACTGTTATATCATTTTGGAAGTGTGGAGCTATCGTGATGCACAGGAATGATGTATACGATGTGCGAAATTTTAATGGACACTGGTTAGAAAATGATAAGAAATATAATCAGCATAGTATAGAGTTGGAAGATTCTAGATCTAATGCTTATCAGTGTTTAATAAATTACTTAAAAGAACACGGTTATCCAAGATATACTACAGTACATGTTGATGAGTTTGGAAGATATATGAGTATGGATGATGAATGTGGTTATTCTTTAGTTGAAAGTAACCCAGATAACTTAAAACAGCTACCTTTACCCTACTGTGATTTAATTATTCAAGAGAGTGATATCAATATAAAGACTAATTCATTTAATATTGTAGATAAACCTAGAAGAGAGTTTTGTATTTATAATGGTGCAGTAATAAGTTTTATTGCTCCGAGTAAATATAAGCATTTGTTTCCAGTAACAGGAAAATTACGTAACTATACAATAATTACTAAATATAATACCTGTAAATATATACTTACGTTTAGTGGATGTACTATCTCAAAAGTATCTGAATTTAATAAGACACATTCATATTTTGAGTTTAATGCACCAGTCAGATTATTAGAAGCTTATTAATAATTAATATTAATGAAGGTATAAAAATTAATTAGCAAGACGGAATTATCTGCCTTGCTTTCTTTTTCCTTATATCTGATATGAATAAAGTATATATAGTAATATCATATTTTAACGAAGTGGATCTATACGGAGGAGAGATTCAGAAAGTATTTAATAAGAAATCTGACGCCGATGATTACCGTAAAGAGATTGATGGTAAACTATCAGGTAAAGATAGCTATGAGGGATCAGAAGTAAAGGAGTACGTAGTAGATTAAATGATAGTAATATGAACAAAGTTTATTTAGTCTGTTACTTTAAAGGTGATAGTAGTGAAAGTTATAAAGTCGTAGATAGAATCTTTGACAATAAAGACTCTGCTGATATTTATGCAAAGGAACTGAGTAAGAGGCATGAAGATTTATCAAAGATTGCAAGACAAGTCGATTTGCTATTAGATAGTCTTTATAGTAATGATCTAGAGTATAAAGCTCTTATAGAACAGCAGAGGATTGAAATAGAGAAACTTAATAGCTGCTATAAGGAACAGAAAAGAACCTCTGATGACTATTTATCAAAGAGGGTTAAAATAGTTAATCGGTATAATGAGCACTATAAAGTAATTGATGATAGGATAGATCAAGAAATAATTAAGAGACTCAATATAGATGAGGAGATACTAGATAATGCTAAAAATTATTGTCTCTATGATGAATATAATGGATCTCATGTTGAACCATATGAACTTAAGAGCTAATGGCAACTAAATATAGACTGATTACTATCTGGAAACAAGGAGATAAATTAGAGGGAGAATTTACTAGTAGACAAGATGCTGTAGATAGAAAGAAATATATTGATCACAAATACTGTTTTGACGTCACAAAAGAGTTTGAAGATAAATATTGGGATCTTCTCGGTGAGTTCTTAGATGAAACTAATAAAGAAAATCTTAGTTTTGAAGTATCTACAGACTTACAGTATAAGTGGATTGTAGAAAACTCTGGATATCCTGAGGAAGATATTAGAAATTATGAAAACTATCTAGCAATTAATTATACTTATTTTGGCTCTAGGATAGAAGAATTTATAGAGGATGATGACTGAAAAATTCCCTATCGTTATCAAGGTATCTTATACAGGCCCACATAAGAGATATAATGAAACCAAAAATTATAGGATTATATCTAACTATTGTAAAAGAGATATAGTTAGGTCTTATATGAAGGTGTCGAGTATGTTAAAGTTAGATTTTATATCTTTAACTATGAATGGTTATGGAATTATAAGAAACCAAAGTGCAATAGAAAAATTATATGGACTAGGTTTAATAAAGAATAGTGATATAATAATTCAAGGGATCGGAGAAAATAAAATTAATACTGTTTTCTTATCTAGATCACAGCACCTAAGAATATTATTTTCCCTTATTAAGTTAGACCTGAAAGATTTAAAATTGAAAAGAGTTAGTAAGTAATTATTAACTCTTATTTTTCTTTTCCTCCTGTATGTAGATGAAATGTATAAAACTGTATCTACTATAAATCTGGTGCCTTAATTATGATAAATAAAAAAAGCTTATGAAAAAATTAATTACATTAATCTTATTATTCTTTCACATAGTTCCATCAATTGGGCAGGACTTCAGTAGTATTGATTTTACAAAGTATACTATTCTAGGTAATGGAAACTATACTTCAAAAAATAATATTGAAATTCTGGCAGATGAAAGAGACTTGCCTGATACTAGGATCGAACTTAATTTCTACCTAAGCAAGGATTATTTTAGTCCGCCTACTGTAGAACTTGGTCTTTTTCTATATGACCTAGGTGAAACTGAATTGGATAAGTTTACAGGTTTTAGATTAAATTATAAAAGGCCTAATGGAAAAATATATGGCATTGAATCTAAAAGCCTAGAACAAAGGGATATTTTTGATAATAGCTTAGATGGTGATAGTAAGTCAGTAGTTTTCTTTATTAGACTCACAAAATCAGAACTATTAAGCTTAGCTAGAGGAAATGTTCAAGCAGAGGATTTTATACTATTCAGAGGACGAAGAGGTAGAAGGCCTAACTATTCAAGAATTAAGATAGTAGAAATCTTAAATGTTGATAATGTAAGAGAGGAAATTACAGAGCAATCTAGATTATTTCTGAAACTATATAATTTTTGGGAAGACTTAGATAGAAGAGGTTATAGAAGAATAAGAAGATGAAAAATTGAAGAGATAGATTAATTTCTACCTCTTCCTTTCTTTCAGTTCCTTAGATGATCTTTTATGATATTAGATACTAATTTCCCATCTACCATCGGATATTTCTCCTGTACCTTAGTTAGTATAGGTTTTATATCTCTCATACTTAGTTTATCACCTAGTTCATTACAAAGTTCGTCGATATATTTAGTAACTACACTCTCATCAACTTGCTCTGGAAGAAGTGAACATATCAATTCTAGTTCTTGTTCCTCTTCTCCTACTAGGTCTTCTCTTCCACCTTTCTTGAACTCTTCTACTGCTTGTTCATATTGGTTTTTCATTCTCTTCAGTATTTTCAACTGCTCAACATTATCTAGTTTAGTTCCAGAATGTTCTACCTTTGAGAATTCTGATTTAATAAGTTGGAGTGTTTTTAAAGCAATCTTATTACCTTCTTTTCTTGCATTACTAATTAATTCATCTACGTTGATCATAAGCTCTATTAATTTTAATTTATAACATAATTAAGGTACTTGTGTCTTAGAACCTCTCAAAATCTTATATATGTAGGGGCTCATAGTTCAATGGATAGAACACGATTCTTCTAAAATTGCAATCCAGGTTCGATTCCTGGTGGGCCTACAAAATAAAAGTAGTAGAACATTTATTGTCTACTACTAATTTTTTTTACTTATATCAAATTCAAAAACTTATCTTTTCCTTCATCACTACTAAGTCTCCAAGCATCATGAATTTTCCACTTAGGTCTATCAATAAAAGTACCCAGTGATTCTTTGCTCTCTACTTTTACTATTTCTTTGTATATTAGTCTTCCATATTTCTCACCTTCTGCATAATTCTTTGCCCAATTAACTCCTTTCTCTTCCATCATCTTATCTAATATTTTCTCTGATGTCAGCCCTATTAATTGCTTGTGACTAAAGAGCGATTGTGCAGCCTGATTAATAGAATTTCTTACACAATCATTCTGGCGGAACAAGAACCAAGCAAACATCTCATTTTTGTCAGGAACTTGCCATACCTTAGAATCGAACTGGACAGGCTCATACGCTCTTATTATTTCAAGCATATGTTCAGGGCTTATTTTAGAGAGGTCGTATTGCAGGTTAAGTTTATTAAATATACCTGTTGCGATACTAGGGATAATAGATAAGAGCTTTGTTAATCTATACCCAAAGAAAGGCTCTGCATCTGGATTATCAAAATCAGATAGAACCAAAGATATTTCATCAGACTGAACAAAAGCTAATTTACACCCTTGAACTTTCTCACATAGACCTTTAGCAGTCTCATTCATAATATTAATGAAGTCAGAGTCAAATGGTAAGTTAAACTTTTTCTTAATGAACTTACTAAATGATCTGCCATCTAACATAATCAAAGTATAAAGACCAGGTATAAGTTTAGTCTCCTGTAAGTCTCTATAATAATAACATTTTTCTTTAAGTGTATTGAATCTCATAACATAGATAAGGCTTTACCTTGTCCCGATTAAATCCTTAGTTATGTAGAAGGCCCCATAGTTCAGTGGATAGAACAATAGTTTCCTAAACTATAAATCCAGGTTCGAATCCTGGTGGGGTCACTTTATTTTTTCACCTGGACTCTGTATTATAAAGCCCTTAGTGCCTTATAGGTGTAATATAAATTAAAATTCGTCCACAATAGGTGGTTTATTGACAGAGGGAGCTTGTAAAAGGGCTCCCACATGTTTTTTTTTATTTTTCAACAAATAAAAAAGGGCTGTTGTAAAAATTAAATTTTCAAACTAAAGTAAAAAATAAGTGAGTTACGAATGGAAATTTTAGATAAAAAATCAAATA
>ERZ773031.8-NODE-8-length-125110-cov-5.679213_pt1 | contig 125110 bp, 138 predicted proteins | sample MGYA00511666_ERZ773031 | MGnify/ENA primary metagenome ERZ773031 (study PRJEB29015, sample SAMEA2738135) | human oral metagenome | biome: human oral; feature: human-associated habitat; material: saliva | place: China | collected 2250 ...
AATGAGGTCTGCCATATTGGCGAAAAGATGCGTCAAGATGGCTGTGCCGAATTTATCAGTCCTTCCCTAAAGAGAGGGGAGCGGTACTATGGCAAAAAAGATGAAGACGATGGACGGAAATACCGCCGCTGGCTATATTTCCTATGCCTTTACGGACGTGGCGGCGATCTATCCGATTACGCCCTCGTCGCCGATGGCGGAGTATGTCGATGGCCTTGCTGCCAAAGGAATGAAAAATATCTTCGGCCAGAAGCTGCGTCTGATTGAGATGCAGTCAGAGGCCGGTGCTGCGGGGGCTGTCCACGGATCTCTGCAGGCGGGGGCACTGACGACGACCTATACGGCGTCGCAGGGACTTCTGTTGATGATTCCCAATATGTATAAAATCGCAGGTGAACTGCTGCCGGGTGTGTTCCATGTCAGTGCGCGTGCCATTGCTGCGTCCTCGCTGAATATCTTCGGCGACCATCAGGACGTCATGGCAGCACGTCAGACGGGTGTCGCCATGCTCGCCGAGTCGAGCGTGCAGGAGGTCATGGATCTCTCTGCGGTAGCGCATCTCGTCGCCATCAAGGGACGTGTGCCGTTCATCAACTTCTTTGACGGATTCCGTACCTCGCATGAGATCCAGAAGATCGAGGTCGTGGACTACGCCGACCTCGCGAAGATCCTTGACTGGGATGCCGTTGAGGCGTTCCGTCGTCGTGCGCTCAATCCGGATCATCCGGTGGTGCGCGGCACGGCACAGAACCCTGATATCTACTTCCAAGGGCGTGAGGCGGTCAACCGCTATTATGATGCCATTCCTGCTCTCGTTGAGGAAGCAATGGCGCAGATGGCAAAGATCACAGGGCGTGAGCACCACCTCTTTGACTACTACGGTGCGCCCGATGCAGACCGCATCATCATCGCGATGGGCTCGGTCTGCCAGACGGCGGAGGAGGTCGCGGAGTATCTCAACGCACAGGGCGAGAAGGTCGGACTGCTGTCCGTTCATCTCTATCGCCCGTTCTCCGTCGAGCATTTCTTCAAGTATCTCCCGAAGACGGTGAAGAAGGTTGCTGTCCTCGACCGCACGAAGGAGCCGGGTGCCCTCGGCGAGCCGCTCTACCTCGATGTCAAGGCGGCGTACTATGGCTCAGGCATGGATCCCGTCATCGTCGGCGGTCGTTACGGCCTCGGCGGCAAGGATACGACGCCGGATCAGATCTTTGCCGTCTACGAGGAGCTGAAGAAGGATGCGCCGATGCACGGCTTTACGCTCGGCATCGTCGATGATGTGACGAATCGCAGCCTGACGCCGATTCACAGTGATGTCAACCTCACGAAGGAGGGGACGACGGCGTGCAAGTTCTGGGGTCTCGGCTCGGACGGCACGGTCGGCGCGAACAAGAGCGCGATCAAGATCATCGGCGACAAGACGGATATGTATGCGCAGGCGTACTTTGCCTATGACTCGAAGAAGTCGGGCGGCATCACGATGAGCCACCTGCGCTTCGGCAAGTCGCCGATCATCAGCCCGTATCTCATCAACCGTGCGGACTTTATCTCCTGTTCACAGCAGTCCTATGTGCGGCAGTACGACCTGCTCGCAGGACTCAGAAAGGGCGGCACGTTCCTGCTCAATACGTTCTGGTCGGATGAGGAGCTGAATACGCATCTGCCCGCATCGATGCGCCGCTTTATCGCACGCAACGACATTCAGTTCTATACGGTGGATGCCGTTCACATTGCGCGTGAGCTCGGTCTTGGCGGACGCTTCAACATGGTTATGCAGTCGGCGTTCTTCAAGCTCGCCAACATCATTCCGCTCGACGATGCGGTCAAGTACCTCAAGGATGCGGTTGTTACCTCCTACGGCAGCAAGGGCGAGAAGGTCGTCAACATGAACAACGGTGCGATCGACAAGGGCATCGAGGCGCTGCACCGCGTCAATGTTCCTGATGCTTGGAAGGATGCTGTGGACGAAGAGGTGCCGGTCAACGAGAAGACACCTGCGTTCATCACGAACGTCCAGAACGTCATGAATCGCCAAGAGGGCGACAAGCTCAAGATCTCTGAGATCCTCAGCATGGAGGACGGCACGTTCCCCGTGGGCGGCACGGCGTACGAAAAGCGTGGTACGGCGATCTCCGTTCCCGTATGGCGCCCCGAGAAGTGCATCCAGTGCAACCAGTGTTCCTTTGTCTGCCCGCATGCGACGATCCGCCCGATCCTGACGACGGATGAGGAGCTTGCCGTAGCACCCGAGGGAATGCAGTCGGTGAAGTCGCGTCCCGCGAAGGGGATGAACCTCACCATCGCTGTCTCGACGCTCGACTGCCTCGGCTGCGGCAACTGTGCGCAGGTCTGCCCGGGCAAGGCACTCGATATGACCCTGCTCGACGACAATCTCCGCGATGCGCAGAAATACTTTGACTACGGCGTCGATACGACGAAAGTCGCAGTCAAGAACGTCCCGATGAAGAAGACGACGCTGATCGGCTCGCAGTTCGAGCAGCCGCTCTTCGAGTTCTCGGGCGCGTGTGCAGGCTGCGGCGAGACACCGTATGCCAAGCTCATCACGCAGCTCTTCGGCGACCGCATGATGATCTCCAATGCAACGGGCTGCTCCTCCATTTGGGGTGCCAGTGCACCTGCCATCCCCTACACGAAGAACCAGAAGGGCTGCGGTCCTGCATGGGCGAATTCCCTGTTCGAGGACAACGCGGAGTACGGTCTCGGTATGCTGCTCGGCACGAAGTCGGTACGTGAGTCGCTCGCTGCCGCTGTGACGGAGGCAATCGAGGCCAAGAAGGGCTCGGCAGAACTCCAGGCGGCGATGCAGCTCTGGCTCGAAAAGCGCAACAGCGGTGAGGGGACGCGCGACCGTGCCGATCTCCTGCGCGAGCTGCTCGAGAAGGAGAAGGGGACGGACGAGCTCCTCTGCCGCATCTACAGCGACAACGACTACTTCGTCAAGCGTTCGCAGTGGGTCTTCGGCGGCGACGGCTGGGCATACGACATCGGCTACGGCGGTGTGGATCACGTGCTCGCTTCGGGCGAAGACATCAACATCATGGTCTTTGACACGGAGGTTTACTCCAATACGGGCGGTCAGGCGTCGAAGTCCACGCCGGCGGCTGCGATTGCAGAGTTTGCCGCGACGGGCAAGAAGACGAAGAAGAAGGATCTCGGCATGATGGCGATGTCCTACGGCTACGTCTACGTTGCCCAGATCGACATGGGCGCCGACCAGAATCAGGTGCTGAAGGCGATCAGTGAGGCGGAGGCATATCCCGGCCCCTCGCTCATCATCGCGTACTCGCCGTGCATCAACCATGGCATCCGCAAGGGCATGGGCTGTGCTCAGCTTGAGGGCAAGCTCGCCGTGGAGTGCGGCTACTGGGCGAACTATCGCTACAACCCGCAGCTCATCGAGGCGGGCAAGAATCCGTTCAGCCTTGACTCGAAAGAGCCGGACTTCTCGAAGTTCCGTGAGTTCCTGCTGGGCGAGAACCGCTATATCAATCTCCAGCGCAGCTTCCCCGAGGCGGCGGATGCGCTCTTTGAGAAGACGCAGAAGGACGCGGAGACGCGCTACAACAACTACAAGAAGCTTGCAGGAAAGGCATAAGGGCGTATCGGAGTATTCCGTACGCGAGACTGCTCCTGCTGAAAAACTGCCGTGAAAAATCACGGCAGTTTTTACTTGACAACTCATTAACATAGCAATATAATATGCAAACAATGTTTTGAAGATCGCTGATCTGCTCAGTATCATCGTATCAGCGATTTCTTACGTCTTGGGATATGGAGGGATTTTCTATGGCAGATCAACATGAACAGAAGCCGCATGATGAGGTGGAGCAGCAGGCACAGGCCGCGCTCTCTGCTGCGAAGCTCAGCGGGCAGAAGCGTCAGCTCGCACTGTGGATCGCAGCACTCATCGTCGGCGGCATCCTTGGCTGGGCGAACGTGCCCGCACTGAACGACCTGTTCAGCTTTATCGCAACCGTCTTTACGCGCCTCTTCCAGTTCGTCGCCGTGCCGACGATTGCTCTCGCCGTCATCACGACGCTCGCTGCACTTGGGACGAAGCGCGACACGGGGCGCATCTTTGCCCACGCCGTCACCTACACGCTGCTGACGACGATCTGTGCGGCGGCGGTTGGACTGGCACTTTTCCTCTGGCTCGCTCCCGCGAATCTGCCCGCCGATGTCGTTGGTGCGGGCGCATCGGAGGTACCGGGCAAGCTGGAGGGGCTGTCCTACTACGATCACTTCCTCTCCATCGTGCCGAACAATGTGCTCGCTCCGTTTGTCTCGGGCAACGTCCTCTCGGTCATGCTCGTTGCGGCGGCGGCGGGGCTTGGACTTGCCTTTGCCCCCAAGACGGAGAACCGTGAGATGCTCCTCAAGGGAATCCATGGTCTGCAGGAGCTGCTCTTCACGCTCATTCGTGCGTTGATTGCTGTCTTGCCTGTGGGAATCCTCGCCTTTGCCGCACAGCTTGCGGCACAGATTGAGGCGGGCGTCATCATTGGCTCGCTCGGTGTCTATACCGCGGTTGTTATCGGCGGCAATCTGATTCAGTTCTTCGTTGTCATTCCGTTCTTCCTCGCCATACGCGGCCTGAATCCCGTGCGCGTGTTCCGCCAGATGATGCCGGCGGTCGCGGTCGCTCTCTTTACGAAGAGCTCGGCAGGTACGCTCCCCGTGACGCTCGCCTCTGCTGAGCAGCGCCTCAAGGCACATCCGTCGGTCGCACGTTTCGTCCTGCCGATCTGCACGACGATCAACATGAACGGCTGCGCTGCATTTATCCTCGTGACCTCGCTCTACGTGATGCAGAATGCAGGCATGGAGCTCTCGCTCGGTACGATGATCAGCTGGCTCTTCATCGCCGTCCTCGCCGCCGTCGGCAACGCAGGTGTGCCGATGGGCTGCTACTTCCTGACGCTCTCCCTCATGGCGTCGATCGGCGCGCCGGTCGGCCTGATGGGCGTCATCCTGCCGATCTACTCCATCATCGACATGATTGAGACGGCGGAAAACGTCTGGTCGGATTCGGCGGTCTGCGCGATCACGAACCACGATCTTGAGGGAACGCTGTCGGATGAGGATGTGCCGATTCCAAGCGTGTAAGTAAAAATATCATAGAACTGTTCTGCTGCGTGCGGAACAGTTCTTTTTTTTAAAAGAAGGAATCAGGCGTTCGCAAGTAGAATAAAGGAGGTATGGCAACACAGGAGAGGAGTTTTGCGACACGTACAGCAGAGGAGCATCCTCATGAAAATACACGCTTTTATCGATGCAGAGAATATCAGTCAACGCCTGTTTGTCGAGGGATGCAGCCGTCTGCAGGAAGATCATGAGCTCGTTCAGATCGATGTATTTGGAAAAGTCTGTCCCAAGTGGGCTGCTGGACACAACTACGTGCGCGCCTTCGTCGGAAAAAATAGTGCCGATACCTTTATGACGGCGGCCATCGTACGTGCGATCTACGAAGAAGCGGAGATCGGCGGGGTCGCCATATTTTCCCATGATCGCGATTTTCTGCCCGCCATCAAGGTTGTGACAGAACATAAGAAGCGCGTTTTTATGGTGGCGGCGCGTCAGATGCGTGAGGAACATCTCAAGCGGCTGGCGATCGACCTCGGACTGATTGACCGCATTGACATTGATCCCATGGGCGCCCACCTCGTATGTCATGCGATGCTTTCGTCCAAAGAGTTGAAAAAGTTGCAGGCGTATGATATGACGACGTGTTTTCTCAAGACGCAGAGTGGGCTGCTCGAAGTCCCATTTGCACGCGGGATCGATATGAATCTCTTCTGCCGTCTCATCCCACTCACGGAGATACGGAAAGGGTATGGGAAAACGCGAAAAATGAAGGATATACTCGCCGAGAGTCACCTTTGTGTCCGACAGAATCGGGTATATATCGACATAGATCGACTCTAAGGAATCACGGATCATCAGAGTTTTCCCGTTATTTACGGGGAAGGGGGCCCGCATAAGCGGTGGGAGGGGCACAAGAAAAACAGGAAAAAAGATGCGTTAGGATACTTGTACGGAGTTTATCCGTGCTTCCCTAAGATATGAAAAGCCTCTGAAAGGAAATATTCAGAGGCTTTTCAGCGTTTTATCCTATATTTTTATTAATAAAAAAGTAAGGAGAGAACGTGATGAAGTTTTACAGCAAAATCGCTGGATTGGCTCTTGGCATCAGTTTCCTCGGTATGACCGCTGTGCAGGCATCGGTGCCGCAGGATGCGCTCGCTGCCGGCGGGATTGCATACGGTGCGTCGGAGAGCTATGTGCGCAGTATTTACGGTGCACCGCGCGAGGTGGAGACGAAGTATGACTCCATGTACGCGGGCAGTCATGTGACCGAGTGGGAGTACGGCAGCGATTTTGACATCACCTTTGTGGACGGCGTCGTTCGGCAGATTGAGGTCGGCGCGCGCAACGGCATCTATACGCAGGATAACATCACGGTCGGCAGTGATCTGAGTGCACTGATTGCGGCATACGGGCAGCCGGATGTGATCCATGGGGACGACTACATCTACCGCGTGGATGGGGATAACAGCGTCGGTCTTACCTTTGAAATCGAGCACGGCCGCGTTGCCGAGTTCTGCGTGGGCACAATCCGCTGAGGGAGAGATGGTCGGTGAAGATGCGAAAGAACGCAATGTATGCGGGAATTGCCATCGCAGGAGCCGCAGCTGTTCTTACCGCCTATTCTATGTTTCCGGGCTGTGCAGAAGCCCCGCAGGACGGTACGCACAGCGGACATGTACCGATTGCACGCGAGTCTGTCGAAAAGACGCTGATGGCAGATGATGCGGCAAAGCGTGAGGCGCAGCTGCTTCGTCAGCACCGCACGGAGGAGCAGACCTCAGCCGTTCGGCTGGAACGCAAATCACTGCTCCTCGGCGGTATCGCATACGGTGCAGGCGACGCAGAGGTACATGCCAGCTATGGAACACCGCAGGAGACGACATCGCAGAAATCCATGCGTTATGCGGGCAAGGATATTGTTGCTTGCAGATATGAGGATGGCCTTCTCGTCGAGACGGTGGACGGTACAGTGCGCATGGTACGTGTACGTTCGCACAATGCCATCGCCTCCGGCAAAGGTGTGCGCATCGGCACGCCCGTCGAGGAACTGCGTCGTGTCTACGGCGAGCCGAGCATGATTTATGGAAAAGACTACATATATTTCTTCGAGGAGGATCCCACGGTCGGATTTGCCTTCTCCATCACGGACGATCATGTGTCGGAGATGCGGATGGGCGACTTGGGACTATGAGTTTCTTTTACCTATGGCGTGAACAGTTTTTGTGCTGTTCACGCCATATTTGTCAGAGGCAGTGGTGTGTGTCTCGTGTTGACGGTGTCTGTGTTTTTTGATATGATGCAGGGTATATATTGCACAGCCCGTGCGGGCAAATGGATGAGGAGTGGCAAAGATGAAGCTGGTTGTAACGATAGTCGGACGGGATCAGGTCGGTATTGTGGCGATGGTGAGCGGGATTCTTGCCGAGCAGCGCGTCAACATCATGAATGTGAACCAGAATATTATGGACGGTTTTTTCAACATGGTGATGATTGCCGAGATGCCGGATGATGCGGAGATCAAGCTCAAGGAGCTGCAGGAGATTCTGCGGAAGAAGGGCGAGGAGCAGGGACTCGAGATCAAGGTTCAGCATCAGGAGATTTTCCAGGTCATGCACAAGATTTGAGCAAGGAGCGGCAGATTGATTACATTTGAGAACATCCGTGAAACCAATCGGATGATTACAGAAAACCGCCTCGATGTGCGTACCATTACGATGGGAATCTCCTTGCGGGACTGTGCCCATCCGAATCTCGAGAAGTTCTGCCAGAATGTCTATGAGAAGATCACGCGCTCGGCAGAGTATCTCGTTCAGACGGGCGAGGACATCGAGACGGAGTACGGCATCCCCATCATCAATAAACGTATCTCGGTCACGCCCATCGGGATTGCAGCGGATGCGTGCCAGACGGATTCCTTCGTCCCTGTGGCGGAGGCACTCGATCGCGCGGGCAAGGCGGTCGGGGTCAACTTTATTGGCGGATTTTCGGCTCTCGTCGAAAAGGGAATGACGCACGGCGACCGCGTGCTCATCGACTCCATTCCGCAGGCGATGGCAGCGACGGATATTGTCTGCTCGTCGGTCAACATCGGCTCGACAAAGGCGGGCATCAATATGGATGCCGTGCGCGAGATGGGCGATGTGATCAAGCGCACAGCAGAGCTGACGCGCGAGCAGGAGGCTCTTGGCTGCGCCAAGATCGTCGTGTTCTGCAATGCCCCCGGAGATAATCCCTTCATGGCTGGCGCATTCCACGGCGTTGCTGAGGGCGACCGCGTCATCAATGTCGGTGTCAGCGGTCCCGGTGTGGTCAAGCATGCCCTTGAGGATCTGAAGGGCGCGGACTTCACGGAGATCGCCGAGACGATCAAGCGTACGGCGTTCAAGATCACACGCGTGGGACAGCTTGTCGCGCGTGAGGCGTCACGCCGCCTTGGCGTCCCGTTCGGCATCATCGATCTCTCTCTGGCGCCGACCTCGGAGGTCGGAGACAGTGTGGCGCGCATCTTGGAGGAGATGGGGCTTGAGGCGTGCGGGGCACCCGGTACGACGGCAGCTCTCGCACTCCTCAACGATGCGGTCAAGAAGGGCGGCCTGATGGCGACCTCCCATGTCGGCGGCCTGTCGGGGGCGTTCATTCCCGTCAGCGAGGACGAGGGCATGATCGACGCCGTTCAGCGCGGCAGTCTCTCCATCGAGAAGCTTGAGGCGATGACCTGCGTCTGCTCGGTCGGACTGGATATGATCGCGATTGAGGGCGATACGCCTGCCAGCACGATTGCCGGCATCATTGCGGATGAGGCGGCGATCGGCATGGTGAACAACAAGACGACAGCGGTGCGCGTCATTCCCGTGCCCGGGAAGAAGGTAGGGGAGACAGTCTCCTTCGGTGGCCTCCTAGGCTACTCGCCCATCGTTCCCGTCCGCAGCGCCTTCAGCTCGGCGGCCTTCATTGCACGCGGCGGGCGTATCCCAGCGCCGACGCGCGCTCTGACAAACTGATGCGCGTCACGAAGGCAGTTAAGGCGGAGCAGCTGCGCATTCTGCGGTCCCTCTATCCGAATGCAAAGCCCGCGCTCACATTTCAGACGCCGTTCGAGCTCCTCATTGCGGTGATTCTTTCGGCACAGTGTACGGATGCGCGCGTCAATGTGGTGACGGGGCGGCTCTTTCCAAAGGCAAATACGCCTGCTGCGATTGCCGCGCTCGGGCAGACTGCCCTCGAGGCGGAGATTCATGACTGTGGATTTTTCCGCATGAAGGCGAAGCACATCATAGAGACCTGCCATATTCTGCTGGATGATTACGGCGGCGAGGTGCCGGCGGACTTTGAGGCGTTGCAGAAGCTCCCGGGCGTTGGACGCAAGACAGCGAATGTCGTGATGAGCGTTGCCTTTCATACACCTGCCATCGCGGTGGATACGCACGTATTTCGCGTGGCGAACCGCCTGCGCCTTGCGGTCGGCACCACGCCGCTCGAGGTGGAGAAGGGGCTGCAGAAGGCGATTCCGCGCGCGGATTGGAGCGACGCACATCATTGGCTGATCCTGCACGGCAGACAGGTCTGCAAGGCACGCAAGCCGCTCTGCGATACGTGTGCTCTCGCAGCGGTTTGCCCGAGCAGCACGGCGTAAGATGCGGGGGAGAAAGGAGGTATATGCGTGATCTATCGCAAGGCGAAATTTGACGATGTTGAGCCCATCTATCAGCTTGTACGGGATTATGCGGCACAGGGGGATATGCTGCCGCGCTCGCGCAATACGCTCTATGAGAACCTGCGCGATATTGTTGTCGCTGAGGAGAACGGCACCGTCGTCGGTGTCGGGGCACTGCGCATCATGTGGGATCGTCTCGCCGAGGTGTGCATGATGGCGATTGCACCGACGCATATACGACAGGGGATCGGCGCAGAGATCGTGCGCCGCCTCCTCGACGAGGGGGATGCACTCGGCATTGAGAAGGTTTTTACCCTTACCTACAAGCCGGAATTTTTTGAGACCCTAGGCTTCCTCCGCATCAGCAGGGAGGAGCTGCCGCAGAAAGTTTGGAAGGAATGCATCGACTGCCCCAAGTATCCGAACTGTGATGAAATCGCCATGATAAAGGTATGACGGAGGTACACTATGATCGTCGTTATGAACGCAGGAGCTACGCAGGAGAACATCGACCATGTGATCGCCAAGATTGAGCAGGCAGGACTGCGCACGCATCTCTCGAAGGGAGAGGATCGTGTCATCATCGGTGTGATCGGGGACAAGCAGCTCATCTCGAGGCTCGAAATGAATATGATGGAGGGCGTCGAAAAGACGGTGCGCATCACGGAGAAGTACAAACTCGTTAGCCGTGAGTTCCACCCCGAGAGCAGCATCGTCTACGTGTCGGGCTTCCCTGTCGGCGGTGAGCAGCTGGCGATCATGGCGGGACCGTGTTCCGTCGAGAGCTACGATCAGATCTATGACGCCGCGGTCAAAGTCAAGGCGGCGGGGGCACAGTTCCTGCGCGGCGGAGCGTTCAAACCGCGTACGAGCCCATACGACTTTCAGGGGCTCGGCGAAGAGGGGCTGAAGATCCTGCGCGATGTCGCGGATAAGACGGGGCTCCGCGTTGTGACGGAGGTCGTGGACAAGGACGACATCGGACTCGTCTCGGAGTATGCCGACCTCCTGCAGGTCGGTGCGCGCAATATGCAGAATTTCCAGATGCTCAAGGCACTTGGCAAGACGCAGAAGCCTGTGCTCTTCAAGCGCGGGCTCTCCGCGACGATCAGCGAGTGGCTGAACGCGGCGGAGTACATTGCGGCAGGCGGCAACGAGAACATCATCTTCTGTGAGCGCGGCATCCGTACGTATGAGACCTATACGCGCAATACGATGGATCTCAACGCGATCGCAGCACTCAAAGAGCTGACGCATTTTCCCGTCATTGCTGACCCCAGTCACGGGACGGGACGGTGGCAGATGGTGCGCCCGCTGGCGCGTGCCTCCGTCGCCGTCGGCGCGGACGGGCTCATCATCGAGGTGCACTGCCGTCCCGAGCTGGCACTGTCCGATGGCGATCAGAGCTTGATCCCGCGCAACTTTGAGATGCTGATGGATGAGGTGCGGCAGATCGCTCCTGCCGTCGGGCGGCGCGCATGACGCGGACGAAGCTTGCCATCATCGGCGTCGGACTGATCGGCGGCTCACTCGGGCTGTGCCTCAAAGAGGCTCTCGGTGACGAGATCTACATTACAGGGCTCTGCCGTTCGGAGCAGTCCATGCGCGCGGCGATGGACTGCGGTGCAGTGGACTATGCAGGGGCGGATCTGGCGAAGGTGGTCGGGGATGCGGACATCGTATACCTCAGTCCGCCCGTCCTCCAGATTGTTCCGATGGTACAGCGGATCCTGCCGTATCTGAAGCGCGGTGCGATCCTGACGGATGCAGGCAGTACGAAGGGCGAGCTCTATCGGCAGCTGCATGAGATCCTGCCGGCGGATATCTACTATATCCCGGGACATCCGATGACGGGACGCGAAAAGAGCGGCGTAGCGGCGGCGACGAAGGATCTCTTTGCTCATAAGGCGTACGTCATCATTGACGATCCAGCCGTCCCGCAGGAGGTCAAGGAGCGTCTGATGGATGTCCTGTGCCTCACGCGTGCCCGATTTACGACGCTCGATCTCGCACAGCACGACCGCTGTGCCGCGGTCATCAGCCATGTGCCGCATCTCGCAGCGGCAGCCCTCGTCACCCTCCTCAACCGCAGCGGGGATGATCTCTCCTCCTGCTTGAAGCTCATCGGCGGCGGGTTCAAGGACACGACGCGCATCGCCTCCTCGAATGCCGATATGTGGGCGGACATCTGTATGACGAATGCGGGGGCGATCACGGATGCCCTGCGCGAGCTGCAGACGATCATGGGGGAGGTCATCACGGCCATTGATGCAGGAGATCGACAGGCGATCCACGACTATTTTTCCGCTTCGAAGGCGCGCCGTGACAGTATTCTCCACGATGCAGAGCAGAAATTTGATACAAATTAGTGGAATTTCTTCTCTTACCCCTTTTTTTTAGAACGTATATATGCTATGATATCAATAATAGTATGTATGCGAACCTGTCAGGGGGTATCACGGTGAAGAAGACAAGAATATCCACGCGGCGGCAGTCGGAGATCTTGGACTACATCAAGGAGTTCTTGGTGGAGAAGGGGTATCCGCCCTCGGTTCGTGAGATCGGTACGGCGGTCGGTCTGAAATCCAGCTCGACGGTGCATCGCTATCTGTCGATGCTCGAGGAGAACGGCATGATTCGCCGTGATGCGACGAAGCCGCGCGCGATCGACATCATGGGGGAAAATCCGTGGGGGCGTACGATCCCCGTACCGCTGGTCGGTGTTGTGACGGCGGGCGAGCCGATCCTCGCCGAGCAGAATGTGGAGGATGTATTCTCCTTCCCACGCGGGCTCCTCGGGACGGCGGAGGATGTGTTCATGCTCCGCATTCAGGGGGACAGCATGATCAACGTCGGCATCTTCGACGGTGATTTTGTGCTTGTGCGTCAGCAGCCGACAGCGAACAACGGCGATATCGTCGTGGCACTCGTCAACGGCGAGTCGGCGACGGTGAAGCGTTTCTTCCGTGAAAAGACCTGCATCCGCCTGCAGCCCGAAAATGATTCCATGGAGCCGTTCTACGAGACGGATGTCCAGATTCTCGGCAAGGTGATCGGGCTCTATCGTAATATTTGACAAGATACTGGGGAGCACTGTGTAAAATGCACAGTGCTCCCTTTTCATTTTGTCGGCAGAGTGTTATAATAAATCAGTTTTTCTTCGATAAATTTCTTGTTTTGGACGGAGACGATGTATGTCGACAGAACTGCGCAGCGGATATACGACAGGTGCGTGCGCGGCGGCAGGGGTGAAGGCGGCATTTCTCTTTTTGCAGGGGAAGCCGTGGCAGGAGATTTCCCTCACGGCACTGGACGGAACGCCGCTGACGATTCCCGTCAAGGCGGTCACACACACGGAGGATGGGATCTGTGCCGAGGTCGTCAAGTTCTCGGGCGATGATCCCGATATCACGAACGGCGTTTCCGTCTACACGACGATCCGGCTGCGCGATGATGCCGATGGGATTGTGTTCCGTGCGGGCGAGGGGGTCGGCACGGTGACAAAGCCGGGGATGAGCCTTCCGGTCGGTGAGCCGTCGATCAATCAGGGACCGCGCGAGCTGATCCGACGCGTTGTCGCCGAGATGACGGGACGGGAGGATACCGGTGCAGAGGTGACGATTGCCATCCCGGCCGGGACAGAACTGGCAAAGAGAACGCTCAATCCCGTGCTCGGCATAGAGGGCGGCATCTCCGTGATCGGTACAACGGGCGTGCTTCGCCCCATGTCTGAGGAGGCGTTCAAGGACTCCCTTGTTCCGCAGATCGATGTGGCACGTGCGGCGGGGGAGGAGGTGCTCGTCTTTGTTCCCGGGAAGATCGGGCAGCGGATTGCCCTCTCTCTGGGGATTTCGCAGAAGGCGATTATTGAGACGAGCAACTTTATCGGCTTTATGCTGGAGCGCGCCGCCGAGCGCGGGACAAAGGGCGTACTGATTCTCGGTCATACGGGCAAGCTCGTGAAGATTGCCGCCGGCATTTTCCATACACATAACCGCATGGCGGATGCACGGCTGGAGACGCTCGCGGCGTATGCTGCCGCTGAGGGGCTCAGCCAGACGGATGTGCGCGCCGTACTGGCATCGAATACGACGGAGGATGCCTTGGCGGTGATCGCGTCGGCAGGGCTCGCTGAGCGGGTCTGCGCGGTGATCGCCGCACGCGTGCGTATCCGTGCGGAGAGATATCTCTTCGGGAAAATGAAGGTCGGTGCCGTCATGGTGAATTTCGCGGGGGAGATCCTCGGTGTGGATGAGCAGGCGCGGGCTTTTGCCGATGCCTGCGGATGGAGACTGAACGCATGAGACATACGATCACCGTCGTCGGCATCGGCCCCGGCGACCCCGCTTATCTTCTGCCGCAGGCACGGGCGGCGATTCATGACGCGCGCGTCCTCGTCGGCGGGCGGCGCGCGCTCGCCGATCTTGCTCCTGCGGGGGTGCGTACGCATGCGATCGGAGCGGATATTGCAGAGGTGCTGACCTTTATCCGGGATGCGCTCCGCGACGATGATGTGGTGGTCATGGTCTCGGGAGATCCCGGCTACTACTCGATGCTGGATGCTCTGCGGCGGACGTTCCCGCCCGAGCAGCTGGCTGTGATCCCGGGCATCAGCTCGATCCAATTTGCCTTTGCACGGCTCGCCCTGCCGTGGCACGATGCACGTCTGCTCAGTTTTCACGGGCGTGAGCCGCGGGCAGAGGAGCTCGCGCGTACGGCAGATGCCGTGCTCGGGATGCTGACGGACGGGAAGCACAACTCACAGACCATCGCGCAGCGGCTGCTCTCGTCAGGGTGGCGTGCAGATGACATGATGTATATAGCGACGCGCCTTTCCTATGCGGATGAGAACATTGTTCGGACGACGCTGGGAGATGCGGCGCGTGATGAGGGGATTGGGCACGGCGTGATTATCGTCTGTGCTGTGAAGGAGGATGATGCATGAATCTCGGCATAAAAGATGACGCTTTTGTGCGCGGTAATGTGCCTATGACAAAAGAGGAGATACGCATTCTCACGCTCGTCAAGGCGCAGATTGCCCCCAATGCTGTCGTCTATGATGTCGGCGCGGGGACGGGCTCACTCTCGGTGGAGGCGGCGCGTCTTGCACCGCAGGGGCATGTCTACGCCATCGAAAAGAATCCCGAGGGAATCGCCCTCATCAAGGAGAATGCGGCACGTTTTTCCACACGGAACCTCACGGTGGTCGAGGGGGCGGCCCCCGCTGCGCTGGACGGGCTTCCCCATCTCGATGTCGCTTTGATCGGCGGCAGCGGACGACGTCTGCCTGAGATTCTGGACATCATCGGAACGCGTATGCACAGCGGCGGACGCATTGTGGCAAATGCGATTACGATGCAGACGGTCGCCGCCTGTCTGGATTATTTCCATGCGCATGCGGAGCTCTATACCTACGAGGCTATACAGGTGCAGATCAGTCGCTTGGAACGCGTCGGCCCCTACGATATGGCAAAGGCACTGAATCCAATTTATATCATTACAGCACAGAGAAAGTGAGGCATACATGATTCATATTGTCGGTGCGGGTCCCGGTGACCCTGAGCTCATCACGGTGAAGGGCGCACGCTATCTGGCTGAGGCGGATGTCGTTATCTATGCCGGCTCGCTCGTGAACCCCGCCCTCCTCGATTTCTGCAAGGAGGAGGCGGAGATCCACAACTCGGCGCACATGACGCTCGATGAGGTCATTGCGGTGATCGCGCGTGCGGAGACGGCAGGGAAGATGACCGTGCGTCTCCATACGGGTGACCCTGCGATCTATGGGGCGATCCAGGAGCAGATGGACGCGTGGGAAAAGCGCGGCTTTTCCTATGATGTCGTGCCGGGTGTTAGTTCCTTTCTCGGGACAGCGGCGGCGCTGCGACAGGAGTATACCCTGCCCGGCATCTCGCAGACGGTCATCATCACGCGCAACGAGGGGCGCACGCCCGTGCCGGAGCGCGAGAAGCTGCGCAGTCTCGCCGCGCACCATTCGACGATGTGTATTTTCCTCTCGATCACGATGATCGAGGAGGTGGCGGCAGAGCTGACAGCGGGCGGGTATGAGCCGACAACGCCTGTCGCCATTGTGCAGCGCGCGACATGGCCGGAGCAGAAGATCCTGCGCGGTACGCTTGCGACGATTGCGGAGCAGGTGAAGGCGGAGGAGATCGACCGCACGGCGATGATCGTGGTCGGCGACTGCCTCGATGCGGTGTATGAGCCGTCGCGGCTCTATGCTGCCAATTTCTCGCACATGTTTCGGGATGCAAAGCAGTGAGAGCTGCTGTCTTTGCCCTGACGGACGGCGGAGCTGCGCTTGCGGCGCGTCTGTGTGCCGCCCTTGACGGAGAGGCACGGCTCTATTTGCCGGAGCGGCTGAATGGCAGTGCACCCACGGCAGGACATACTGCCTATTTTGCCCATCTGTCCGCGGCGATGACGACGGCGTTTTCACGCTATGATGCACTCGTCTGTGTCATGGCGACGGGGATTGTCGTGCGTACGCTTGCCCCCTGTGTCCGCAGCAAACTGTACGACCCCGCCGTGATCGTTTTTGACGAGCAGGGGCGGCATGGAATCAGTCTCCTTTCGGGACACGTCGGCGGGGCGAATGATCTGACACGCACGCTTTGTGCGGCGGTGGGCGCGGATCCCGTCATTACGACGGCAACGGACGTGACGGGGGTACTCGCTCCCGATGCCGTCGCCGCGCGGCTTGCCCTGCGCCCTGTGCCGAAGTCTGCCATACAGGTGCTGAATACGGCGCTCATGGCGGGCGAGGAAGTGTACTACGATATCGACAGTGATCTGCCGCAGGCTGCCTTCTATGAGGCGCAGCTGCGGGAGCAGGAGATCGGCGCACGGCTCTTTCGCGGTGCAGTTCCCCCTGCGGATGGAGCGAGCTGTCGCGTTGTCATCGTTGGGGCGGAGCATGTGCCTGCCGCTGCGGAGGAGCGGACGCTCTATCTTGTTCCGCGGCGCCTGATCGCGGGCGTTGGATGCCGTGCCGATGTAACGGAAGCGCAGATTCTCCGTGCGTTGACGGAGGCATGTGGGATGATCGGACGGGAACCATCCGCGATCGATCTTTTTGCGAGCACCGAGGTCAAGCGTAATGAGGCAGGGCTTCTCGCAGCCGCGCGGACGCTCGGCCGTGAGATTGTCTTTTTCCCGCAGGAGGCGCTTCGGCAGATGATTGAGGACTATGGTCTGACCGAATCGGATTTTGTGCGGAAAACAATCGGTGTCGGAAATGTATGTGAGGCGGCGGCACTCTGTGCAGCAGGTGCGGAAGGCGGCCGCATGGCACTCGGAAAAACAGTATTTGGGAAAGTGACGGTGGCACTCCTATGGGAAAAATAAGTGTTGTGGGCATTGGCCCCGGCAGTACGGATGATATGACCTATCGTGCACATCGCACGATTGAGGAAGCAACGGCAGTTGTCGGCTACAGCCGCTATATCCAGCTGATCGCCGATCTGGTCGAAGGGAAAAAGGTGCTCGATACGGGCATGACGCAGGAGATCGATCGCTGCCGTGCGGCACTGGAGGAAGCAGCAGCGGGGGAGAATGTCGTCGTGATCTCAAGCGGCGATGCCGGCATCTATGGTATGGCCGGGCTGGTGCTCGAACTCCTCATGAAGATGGATGAGGAGCAGCGTCCCGAATTCGGCGGTGTGATCCCGGGTGTCTCGGCAATGAGTGCGGCGGCAGGGCTCCTTGGCGCGCCGATCATGCACGACTTTGCCGTCATCAGTCTTTCCGATCTCCTCACGCCATGGGAGCTGATCCAAGAGCGTGCAGAGCTCGCGGCGAAGGGAGACTTCGTCACGGTGCTTTACAATCCGCGCAGTCATAAGCGCGTCGGCCAGATCCAGGCCGTACAGGAGATCTTCCTGCGTGAGCGTGCGCCTGAGACGCCCGTTGGTATTGTGACGTCGGCGAGCCGCGAGGGAGAGAACGTGGTGATCTCAACCCTCGGTGCGTTTACCAAAGAGGACATCAATATGTTCTCGATTGTGATCATCGGCAACTCGAAGACGAAGCAGAACGGGCAGTGGATGATTACGCCGCGCGGCTATCAGAAGCGGGAGCCGGGACTGTGATCTTCACGGCAGCGGGGACGCAGGACGGGCGTGCCGTCGTCCGCCGTCTCTGCGAAGCGGGATACGACGTGACAGCATCTGTCGTGAGTTCCTACGGGGAGCAGCTGCTCGAGGCGCAGCGTGCGGCAGGCGGGCATCTGACGGTGCATGATACGCCGCTCGATGCGGATGAAATGGCGGCGTATTTTAGGACACATGACGTTCGCGTCTTTGTCGATGCGACGCATCCCTACGCCGTCAATGTTTCGCGCAACGCCATGGCGGCGTGTGCGGCGGCAGATGTTCCCTACATCCGCTACGAGCGCGATCTGAGCGATATCTCGTATGAGAAGGTGCATCTCGTACACTCCTATGAGGAGGCTGCGGAGACCGCGGCGGGCTTGGGGCGGCATATCTTTCTGACGACGGGCAGCCGCAATCTGGAGCGCTTCGTCCATGCAGCAGCGGCGTTTGACTGCGTGCTCACAGCGCGCGTTCTGCCGACGGCGGAGGTCGTGGCACTCTGCGCGGAGCTGGGGCTGACGCCCGCGCAGATCATTGCGATGCAGGGGCCCTTTTCCCGTGCGCTGAACCGTGCCATGTACGAGAAATACGAAGCAGACGTGATTGTGACGAAGAACAGCGGCACTGTCGGCGGGACGGATGCGAAGTTTCAGGCGGCGGAAGATCTCGGTCTGCCCGTCGTGGTGATCGACCGCCCCGTGCTTTCCTATCCGCATCTGGCCCATACGGCGGAGGAAGTTCTGACATTTGTTGCTGATATTTACGATAGAAAATAGGAGACCTTCATGGATTTTATCAAAGAGCCGATGACCATTGAAAATCGCAGTATGGAGCTGATCGCACCGCATCTGGCAGAGCTGCATCTCGACGAGCGTGAGACGAAGCTCTACTCGCGCCTCATTCACGCATCGGGAGATGTGGGCTATGCGCCCATTACGCGCGTCCACCCGCAGGCGATCGACGCGGCGATTGCCGCTCTGAAACGCGGGGTCGATATCTATACGGATGTCGAGATGGTGCGTACGGGCATCAACAAGAAGAAACTTGCCTCGTTCGGCGGTACGGTGCACTGCTTAGTGGCGGATCCCGATGTTGCCGCACGTGCAAAGGCGGAGGGGATTACGCGATCAATGGTCGCCATGCGTACGTTTGGCAAGGATATGGACGGCAGCATCGTCGCCATCGGCAACGCACCGACGGCGCTCTTTGAGGTTCTGCGCCTGGTCCGTGAGGAGGGGATCCGCCCCGCCTGTATCGTCGGTATTCCCGTCGGCTTTGTCGGCGCGGCAGAGTCCAAGGCAGAGCTCGCCGCAAACGACATCGTTCCCTACATTACGGTCGAAGGGTCGAAAGGCGGCAGCCCGATTGCGGCGGCGGCAGTCAATGCGCTGATGTATATGATCGACAACACCCGTCCCTGAGGAGCACATCATGCAGTGGAATATTCCGCGCATTGTGATCGCGGCAACGCAGTCGGGGGCAGGAAAGACAACGCTGACGGCAGGACTGCTTGCGGCACTGCGCGCGCGTGGCCTTTCCGTACAGTCCTTTAAGGTCGGACCCGACTACATCGACCTCGGCTATCACCGCATCGCAGGTGGGCGTACGGGGCATAATCTGGATACATGGCTTGTGCCCGAGGCCCGGCTCGCGGAGATCTTTGCCCGCGAGTGCCGCGGCGCAGACATTGCCGTGATCGAGGGTGTGATGGGGCTGTACGACGGCGGCCGGCGCGGTATCAGTTCGACCGCCGCCATCGCAAAGGTTCTGGATGCGCCCGTGCTCCTCGTCATGGATGTCAAATCCGTCGGGGCTTCCGCTGCGGCGACAGCACTAGGCTTTCGCAGCTACGATCCAAGCGTAAACCTCGCAGGTGTATTGCTCAACCGCCTCGGCAGCGGGACACATGAGGCGATGGTTCGCACGGCTATGGCGGGGATTGATATGCCTGTCTATGGGTCGTTGCGCCGCGATGCTTCTTTTGTCCTTCCCGAACGTCATCTTGGTCTGACCCCCGTGGAGGAACACGAAGCGCAGGCGATGATTCAGAGCCTTGGGACGTGCGTTGAGACGGGGCTCGACATCGACCGCATTATGGCTCTGGCTAAGACGGCACCGCCCCTTTCGGCAGCAGCGGGGACGGAACGCCCGTCGCAGTATCCGTGCCGCATTGCTGTTGCGCGCGATGAGGCGTTTTCCTTCTACTATGCGGCGAGTCTCGACGAACTCCGTGCATGTGGTGCGGAGTTGGTGGAGTTCAGCCCGCTGCATGATGCGGCACTGCCGGATGTGGACGGCATCATCATCGGCGGCGGCTTTCCCGAGATGTTTGCCGCAGACCTAGCGCAAAATACGGCACTGCACTCTGCGATACGTGCAGCGTCGGAGGCAGGGATGCCCATCTACGCCGAATGCGGCGGCTATATGTACCTCATGCGCTCCATGGTGGACTTTGCGGGAGCAGAGCATGAGATGGCGGGGGTGTTCGCGGCACGGGCGCGCATGACCGAACGCCTGCAGATGGTCGGCTACGTAGAGGCGGAGCAGACGGAGGATACGATACTCGGTACGGCAGGGCTTATCCTGCACGGGCATGAGTTTCACTTTTCCGTCGAGGAGACGGAGGCGGAAGAGGCGGATCGCCCCTTCCGCTTTACGAAACTGCGCAGCGGCGCGCAGTATGCGGCAGGACATCGTCGGGGGAATACGCTCGGCAGTTATCTGCACCTGCACTTTGCAGGATGCCGCAGCGCGGCGGAGCATTTTGTGGAGGCGTGTCATCAATGGGGCAGATCATTCTCGTAACGGGTGGCGTTCGCTCGGGAAAATCCTCGTTTGCCGAACACCGTGCGGCGCGCTGTGCCGCAGAGAGCGGCACAGCCGTCGCCTATATTGCGACCGCGCAGATCTATGATGCAGAGATGCAGCTGCGTGTCGATCTGCATCAGTCGCGCCGTCCGGCAGACTGGACGACCTACGAGGCACCATTTTCCTCTGAGAATGCCATCCGGGAGGCGGGGAAGGCGCACGGCGTCATCCTCTTTGACTGTGTGACGATGTTTCTCAGCAACGATATGCTTCAGTATTCGGAGGAGGAACAGGAGCGCGACTCCTTTGCACGCCATGTCGAGGCGCGTATCCATGCACTCATTTGTGCCGCTGAGGAAGCCGATGCGACGACAATTTTTGTCACGAATGAGGTGGGGGACGGGATCGTTCCTGCCAATCGCCTCGGGCGGCTCTATCGGGATATGGCGGGGCTTGCCAATCAGCAGCTCGCCCGCCACGCGGCAAAGGTCTATCTCGTCACCTGCGGCATTCCCGTTGATCTAAAAAAACTGGCGGAGGCGGTGTAAATGGCGAAGAGCATCATGCTGATGGGGACGAGTTCCCACGTCGGCAAGAGCATCCTGACGACGGCACTCTGCCGTATTTTTCATCAGCAGGGCAAGCGTGTCGTGCCCTTCAAGGCGCAGAACATGGCGCTGAATTCCTATGTCACGCTCGACGGGCGGGAGATGGGAAGGGCACAGGTGGCACAGGCGGAGGCGGCGGGTCTTGCCCCCGAAGTCGATATGAACCCCGTCCTCCTCAAACCGACGGGGAACGCGCAGTCACAGGTTGTCATCATGGGCGAACCGGTCGGCAATATGAGTGCGCGGGAATATCACACGGGCTATTCGCTCAAGGCGTGGGAGGCCGTTGAGGTGTCGCTGGATCGCCTGCGTGCCGCGTATGATCTGCTCGTGATCGAGGGTGCGGGCAGTCCCGCCGAGATCAACCTAAAGGCAAATGATATCGTCAATATGCGCGTGGCAAAGCATCTCCGTGCGCCCGTCCTCCTGATCGCCGACATCGACCGCGGCGGTGCGCTCGCCTCTCTCGTGGGGACATTGGAACTGCTCGACGCGGAGGAGCGTGCGCTTGTCAAGGGGCTTGTCATCAACAAATTTCGCGGTGATGTGAGCCTCCTCACGCCCGCCCTTGACTTCTTGGAGCAAAAGACGGGAAAGCCCGTCCTCGGAGTCATTCCGCACATCGATGCGCTCGGCATCGACGAGGAGGACTCCGTCTCCCTCGACGAGCAGCACTACGGCGATACGGCCGCCTTTGATGGACAGCTGCGCATTGCGGTCATTCGCACGCCGAAACTATCGAACTTTACGGACTTTGACGCGCTGGCACACGAGCCGGATGTCGCGCTCTACTATGTGCGCACCCCCGAGGAACTGGGGCATCCGGATCTCATCCTCCTGCCGGGCTCGAAGAATACGACGGAGGATCTCCTCCACATCCGACAGGTGGGCCTCGCGGATGCGATCCGTACGTGCGTCACGGCGGGGACGCCGCTCTTTGGGATCTGCGGCGGCTATCAGATGCTCGGGGAGAGGATCTCCGACCCGCTCCACACCGAGTCAGAACATGATGTGGTGGAGGGGCTGGGGTATCTGCCGCTCACGACGACCTTTGCCGCGCGCAAGCATCTGCGGCAGGTCACGGCGGACTGTGCAGCGTTTCCCTTCTTGGGGGAGAACATCTCTGTGCACGGGATGCGGGGCTATGAGATTCACATGGGCGACACCACATTTGCCGAGGAGGTATGCCGTCCGTTCCACATCGTCCGTGCAGGAAATGCGGAAGAGTCGGTATGGGACGGTGCGGTCTCGGCGGACGGGCGAATCGCGGGCACGTATATCCACGGTATCTTTGACGACGATCATTTCCGTCGGGCGGTGCTCAACCGCCTGCGTGCACGGCACGGCATGGAGGAGCTTCCCATCCAGTACCGCTGCGGGGCGGAAAAGGAGCACGCCTATGACCGCTTGGCTGCGACGGTGCAGCGGAGTCTCGATATGGATAAACTGGCGGCGATCATTGCGGCAGGAGATGCACGATGATCGCCCCGCCCATCGCCGCCATGGCGGCGTTTTTTCTCGATACGATGGCGGGAGATCCGCAGAACCGCCTGCATCCCGTCGCCTTTCTCGGGCGATTTATCGGATGGCTGGATCGCCACCTCTATCCGTCCCATGGGGGAGACGGCAGGAAATTCGCTATGGGGACGCTGCTGGTGCTGATTGTCCTCTCGATTTCCTACGCTGCGGCGGAGGGGCTGATCCTTGCCGCGCGGCATCTGCCCGTGGCGTGGGGGGCGGATGTTCTTGAAATCATCCTGCTCTATTTCTGCATCTCCCCACGATCACTGGCAAAGGCGGGGCATGAAATCTATGCCCTGCTCGACGGGGATAACCTCGTGGGCGCACGGGAGCGCGTCGGCTATATCGTTGGGCGGGATACGGCGGAACTCGACGAGGAGAACGCTGCACGTGCGGCGATTGAGACCGTCGCGGAGAATACAGTGGACGGGGTCATCTCGCCGCTCTTTTTCTTTCTCCTCGGCGGTGCGCCGCTTGCCGTGCTCTATCGGGCAGCGAATACAATGGATTCCATGCTCGGCTACAAGAATGACCGCTATCTCTACTTCGGGCGCATGGCGGCACGTGTGGACGATGTGCTGAATTATGTTCCCGCGCGCATCACGGGCATCTTCTTTGTCATGGCGGCGTTTCTCCTGCGCTATGATGCGCGCAACGCATTCTTTATCCTGCGGCGCGACGCGGCGGGGCATCCCAGTCCGAATGGCGGGTATGCAGAGGCACCTGTGGCGGGCGCATTACATATCCGCCTCGGCGGCATCAACTACTACTTTGGACAAAAGCACTTCCGCGCCTATATGGGCGACGCTCACATGGACATTGCCCCCAAACATATCTTGGGCGCGATACGGCTCATGTATACGGCAACCGTTCTCTTTCTGCTCTTTGCCTATCTGTTCTCGCTCTATCGTTAAGGATCGGTTCTATGCATTCTTTTTTGATTGGCCTTCAGTTTCTCACACGGATTCGTTTTGTCCGACAGACGGCGTGGACGGCGGAGGACTTTGGGCGCAGTACGCGGTTTTTCCCGTTGGTGGGGCTCGTGCTCGGCCTGTGCTACATGCTTGCGGCGTGGGTGCTCATCTATTTTCTCGGGATGCGGTCGCTGACGTGTGTGCTGATCCTCATCCTGCCGATTCTTTTGACGGGCGGCATCCATGCGGACGGATTTATGGATACGGCGGACGGCATCTTCTCGGGGCGGGAGCGCGCGCGTCAGCTCGAGATCATGAAGGACAGCCGCGCGGGCGCATTTGGCGTCGTTTCTTTCGTCATGCTCATGTTCGTGCAGTTTGCCCTGATCTCCGATATGCATCCGCTCCTCTTTGTGCCCGCACTCTTTGTCATGCCGATCATCGGCAGGCTTGCCATGGTGCTTGCGATCGCGCTCTTTCCGTACGCCCGTCCGGAAGGCGTCGGAAAGACCTTTGCCGATATGGCAGACCGACGCACTGTTCTCATCGCTGCCGTGACGACAGCGGTGCTTGTCCTGCCGTGGGGTGTGTTGGCGGCACTCTCGCTGCTCTTAGGCGTGCTCTTTGCACTTCTTCTCTGCCGCACGATCACCAACATCCTCGGCGGCGTGACAGGTGATGTCTATGGCGCGGTCACCGTATTGACGGAGACTCTGGTTCTCGCCGTATTTTCTCTGGCATCAACACATCCGAACATTTGGGGGTTATTATGGAAATTATAGCAAAGGCACCTGCGTCCTGTGGGGAGTTGATCGAGGGCACTCTCGCGGGAACGCCGTTTCTCGTCACTGCGCCGATCAGCATGTATGCGACGGCGACAGTTTCGGATGCGTTCACGGGGATGCATGGACTGGGAACGAAGGCGCAGGAAGCACTGCGTCGGACGCTCGCCCACATCGGCGAGGAGTCGTTTCGCTTTGGCATCCGCCTGGAGACAGAGATCCCGCAGGGAAAGGGCATGGCGTCATCGAGTGCGGATATTGCCGCAGTCTCCTATGCCGTAGCACGCGCATACGGACGGGAGCTGACGGGACGCGAGATCATGGACATCGCTATCGCCATCGAGCCGAGTGACGGCATTGCCTTTGCGGGGCTTTCGCATGTCAGTCATACGACGGGGGAACTGTTCGGTCAGTACCATAATGTTCCGCTGCTCGGCATCTCCATCTTTGATGCGGGCGGTGAGGTCGATACCATCGCCTACTATCAGAGCAAGGGCAATGCAGGCGACCAGGACAATGTCTATCGCGCTCTGCTGCATACGGTCGATCAGGCATTTGCCGTGCGTGGGGTAGGAAAAGAGTGCCTCCTCGGACAGGCGGCGACCGAGAGCGCACGGCGCAACCAGCAGCACCTAGAAAAGCCGGAGCTGGAACGCTTCATTACGGCGGCGCAGAGCAGAGGAGCGCTCGGTGTACTGGTGGCACACAGCGGTACGGTGGTCGGTGCACTCTGGGCATCCGATCTGTCGACGGCGGCGATCGACGCGCGTACGCAACAGCTGGCACAGGAATTTTGCGGCACGTATGCCTTTATGCGTCAGGAACGGCTGATCTCGGGCGGCGTTGTCTGTGAGATTCGCGCATAGAAAATCATAGGAAGGGGAAGGGAAATGACGGAAATTATCATCATACGTCATGGGGAGACCGAGTGGAATAAGACGGGACGATTTCAGGGACAGTCAGATGTGCCGCTCTCACCGGAGGGACACGCACAGGCAGCACTGCTCGGACGACATCTCGACGTCGACCATGCAGATGCATTCTATGCGAGTGATCTCATACGGACGATGGAGACGGCGGCACCGCTTGCAGCGCGGCTCGGGCTGACCGTCGTCCCCGATCCTGCCCTGCGCGAACTTCACTTCGGGGCATGGGAAGGGCGCTTCTTCAGTGAGATCAACACCGAGGATCCCGAGACGCTGAAGCATTTTTACCGTGATCCGGAGCATGCGAATATCCCGGACAGTGAGGATTTTTCCGTATTCCAAAAGCGCATCGCAGGGCGCGTGCGCACGATTGCCGCAGAGCATCGCGGTGAGCGCGTCATCATCGTCTCGCACGGGGCGGCGATCCGCATTCTGATCGCCGACATACTTGCCATGCCGATCCGCTCGATCTGGCACGTTTCTCAGCTCAACACGGCGGTGAACTGCATCCGCTTCGAGGACGACGGTTTTGCTGTATTGACGCGCATGAACGATGTGGCACATTTGCGTGCGGGGACGGTACAATGAGCGTCCTCGCCGTCGGGCTTGGCGGTGCGGTCGGAGCGATTCTGCGCTTTTTGCTGGGACAGGTCGTGCCGAAACTCGGGAGCGGTTTTCCTCTTGCTACGTTTGCTGTCAACGTCCTTGGCTGTTTCGCCATCGGCGCCGTCGTCGGTCTGGCGGGACGTCAGAGCGGCCTTGACCCGCGCCTTGTCCTCTTTCTCCAGACGGGGATATGTGGCGGCTTTACGACATTCTCCACCTTTTCGTTGGAAACGCTTTCTCTCATTGAGAACGGAAAGCTCGCCGTCGCCCTTGCCTATATCGCGCTGAGCATCGTGCTCGGCATTCTTGCCCTCCTGCTGGCAAAGCATCTGGTGAGCGGCTGGGAATAGGAAGTTATGTCCATCGGATCAATCGGCTCGAAGGAATCCAAACGTTTATTGGCGTAAGGATTCTCTCGAGTTTTTTACAATTGGAACACTTCGTATGCAAGCGGTGCAGTGGGTTTGATGGACTCGATTCGTACAAATGAGGATGATACAGACGTTCCATGGCTGTTTGCTTTCACCTCTAACGGCCAGTATCTTGAATGGCATCTGTGGCCGGATGAAATGAACCGGGTACCGGCTTGGGAAGAAGATTCTGACCGAGCGGATGTAACGGATGTAAAACTCCATGAGGTTCTTTCTTGTATTGCCAAGGCAGAAAACGAGGATGCCGCAGTCGTGCTGAATTAAGAGCCTTTTTCATCACACCCCAAATGGCGCAGGTGATTCTTTCCAATGACAGGTATGCTGATGCGGAGCCCCCCATCAGAGAAAAGATGAGTTTTCCTAGGGATACATAATCAACGTAGTTTTATCGACAATCTTCAAGAGAAAAAACGACCATGTGGACGTAAAAATCCTGCATGGTCGTTGCTTTATTTGGAAGAAAGATTATGAGAGTATATCTCAAAAAGCACTTGCAATTTCTGCTCCGGTGAGTGATAGATAGACACGGAAAACCACACCATTACAAAGGAGGACAACATCATGGAACGCAATTACAACGTGAGCGGAGCAGACCGCAAGCGCCTAGTCAAGACTATCGGAGATGCTTTGGGAATCAGACCAAAGTATATGGGGACACCGAGCTTTGCCTTTCAGATTGGCAGTTACGAGGTCACTAAGCACGGCGTGCTGATTTTCGAGAAGGATGAGCAGACGGCGTCCTCGCAGCCATTGAAGCAGCAGGATTCATGGCAGAGCAGTTCGAAGGGGGATGTTCTCACTGACAGCAGCAAGAAAGATGCTGAGGAGATTCCGCAGGAGGAGGGGACACAGATTACGGAGATTGAAGCGATGGCGCAGACGGCCGAGGAATACATCGCGGAGGAATCTGCCCCCATTGAGTCACAGGAGGACATCATCAATCTTTCCATCAGTATGCCGAGGGAAAACTTCTCCGACACTACACTCACAAATTTGGATGCCTTACTCAAAAGTAAAGGGAATCTCATCAAGGCAGCTTTTGACATCGAGGAGGCGAACTATACGCTGACAGAGGAGCGGATTACTTTCGCATGGTTTCACGGAACCCTCACCCCGGAAGCGTATCGTGCCTACGCTGATTTCATCGGCAAGCTGTGCGATATGGCGCGGCGGCAGAAGCGTGTACTTGCCAAAGAAAAGGAAGTGGACAATCCAAAGTACGCATTTCGCTGCTTCCTTCTGCGATTGGGCTTGATTGGAAATAAGTACAAGACCAGTCGGAAAATTCTCCTCCAGAATCTTTGGGGGAACAGCGCATTCAAATCTGGACATCGTAAGGGCTGCCGCGCATAGAACTGACACTATCAACGGGGAAGATGCTCACTATCAGAGCTGCGGGAAAGGGAGAGCTGCTTTTCTCGATAAAACGAAAGCCCATCGGCAATAAGCTGATGGGCTTACTTGGCTTCAATCTGTTGCTTCATAGGCAGAATATCCAAGGTAAGAACCTTCTTGTGTTCTTGTCCGACAACATACAGATTCGGATTGTCATCCCGCTCTGTTATCACAATATAGGACATGGGAGCATAGATGTCGGACTTTCGGGATTCCCGCGCCAAGAACAAATGCAGGTACAGTTCGCGTTCTTTTTCATGTATGAGAAAGGTAGCCTGAATGCGTGTGCTTCCTGCCCGTTCCGGGTAGAACCGAAACACTGCACCGTGTTCCATTAGATGCCCGATCAGAGTAAAATGCTCCATGCGGTGCTTTGCTCTGGCGAATCCGGAACGATTCATGTCTTTGAGTCTCTGTATAGTCAATTCCCCGGAGCGTATGCGCTCGTAGCCGCTCCTACCGATATAGCGGCGATTATTCGTAATGTGTTGGATGCCAAGCAGATGGCAGAGTGCTTCCCGATAGAAGATAACCTGCAGCACCGTGCCGTTCGTTAGGCTGTACTGAAAGACTCTGTCACATAAGTTTTGCTCGTAATATTGTTGTATCTGCTGTAAATCTGTCATACCGCACCGATTTCCATCACAAAGAAAAGTAGAGAGAACTGCCGAAACAATTCTCTCTACTTCCGAGCAGCGGCGAGTTTCCCTACCCTCGCCGACGGTCAACTCCGCTGTATCTTTATTGTCCCCAAACGGAAGGGATGGCCATAGCCGCTCGTAACAGCCATATATTCTCTTAGCCTAAAGATACATGATGGTGTCTTCTCTGTCAAGGATTTTCTTGGGGGGAGGCTTATTTTGAGTGACGCTTCACTATCGTCAAAGGCTATGGTAATATCGGTAGCCATACCAAAACGCAATCAAGGATTCCTCTAAAATCAGAATGTATGAGTTTTCGCAATTTGGAGGAGGAATCCACATGAGCAACATCTATGGTTACATTCGTGTGTCTACCATTACGCAGAGGGACGACCGCCAGTGGTTGGCAATGGAGAACTTTGGCATTCCGAAGGAATGTATTTTTGTGGATAAACAGAGCGGGAAGGACTTCGATCGTCCTGCTTACACTGAGATGATGGCTGCAATCAAGCCCGGCGATACGGTCGTGGTTAAGAGCCTCGACCGTCTTGGGCGCAACTACGACGAGATGATGAAACAGCTTGACATCATCACCAAGCAGAAGGATGCCGCCATCGTGGTTATTGATCTGCCGCTTTTGGATACACGGAACAAGTACGGTGACGACCTAACTGCAAAACTCATTTCGAATCTTGTTATCCAAGTGTTCTCCTGCGTTGCCGAAACGGAGCGCAACATGAACCATCAGCGGACGATGGAGGGATTGGCGGCAGCACGAGCGAGGGGCGTGAAGTTCGGCAGGAAGCCGATAGAGAAGCCTGATGGATACGAAGCCATCCGTGAGCAGTGGGAGAACAGTGAAATCTCTGCCCGTAAGGCTGCCGTGGCTCTGGGTGTGTCCACACCAACTTTTCTCAAATGGGTTAGAGAGTCAGTCGATGAGTAACTGTAAAAAATGCCATCGTATATTTTACGCCCACCGAATCCTTGATTTGCGCCCAACTTGAGCTTAACCTACTTCTATTTTTCGGCATGAGTTCCTTAACTCCTGCTAAAAAGTAAAATTTTTAGATGTCAGCCAGACCATGGTATTATTTACGCCCATTGATGAGAGTTGCGTCGTAAACAGCACCACAAAACAATGATATGATATTTTTGAGAAGTGAGGGGTCTTGATGGATAGTATGGATATAGATACGTTGAGTGCCAAGACAACGGCGGATATGAACACGCTCTTTCAAGATTGGGAAGAGGTTCACAAGAAAAAAGGTTATGAACGGTTTATTCGTGACGGCATTGTATCGCTGAAAGACTGGTATGAGCAGACAACCCCCAAAATTTGCTATTTGCTGAAAGAGGCTTACTCAGACAGTGACGGCTTTGACTTAGTCCAAGCTCTTCACGATAGAGATCCGTGGCAGATGTGGAAAAAGGTGGCTGTTTGGACGGAAGCGATCTTCCAGTCGTTTGGAGGGTGCAGTGCATATGACCAAGAGCGTGTTCAAAAGAATAGCTGGAAAAATACAGATTGTATCGCCGTAATCAATATCAAAAAGAGTAATGGACAATCGCAATCTGATGAGAAAGAGATTGTTGCATATGCTGAGGCGGATCAAGATTTTCTGCGCAGAGAGCTTGATATTATCAATCCTGACATAATCCTGTGCGGCAATACCAGTCATTGCCTAAGAGCAATACTTGGCGACAGATGGAAGGATAATGAAACGGCAATGACGCTGTTCGGTCAATGGAACGGGAAACTGGTGATTGACTATTATCATCCAGCCTCGCAGTATCCTAACCGCATCAATTATTACGCTCTCATGTCCATTTGTCAGGTGGCTAAGAGAGAGTATGGTTTTTTGCAACAGTTCGTTCATCCGTGAGGGAGTGAGTGAAAATGCAAGTTCTGAAAGAATTGTTTTCCCTGTTTTTTGTGATTAGCCTTTTTGGCTTTTGTTACTTGTGGTGGAAGAAGCGTCGCGCACGTTTAGAGGCGGGAGAAGATTACAGATCAGATACTCAATATTTGCATTTCAGTAAGAGAAAACGAATTGTGGGTGCTGTTTGTATCGTTTCTCTTTTATTGGTTTCGGCGCTTCCCGGCGAAAACAGAGAGCAGAGGATTGATAAAGATATTGCCGCGATGGTGAAGAAGCTGGATGAGACTACCCCTGAGAACATGAAAAAAGATGGGCATAAATACAATAAGTTTGGGGTTTTTGGACAAATTTGCGAGTATTGTGGCGCAGAATCCGAATTCTACGCTGCAGACAGAAGAAGCAAAGAAAATGAAGGATTTATTTTAATTTCAGGTGATTCGATGTCCGATCTGGCAGAGTCCAAATGCACGAAGAGTCCGAATGGGCACCATTCTCTCAAGAAGTGGTATCAAAGGCTCTATCAGTATTCATCCGATGAAAAAAAGTGGGTAGAATTGCATAACAGTAAGGTTCCGCGAATAGATACGGAAACGTACAAGAGATACTTATTAAATAGGTTCGAAAAATAACTCTTCCTGTTTATTCGTCAACGTTAATCTAAGAAAGGCTTCTAAAACAATATGATAAATACGGGGATGGCGCGGTTTATTATATCGTTCATAGAGCAGTTCCTTTTTGAGCATCAGCTTCATTGAGGGCGATTCTCTAAAGATATTTTCGTTCCGATCATTTTTATTGTGTCACCAGAGTTCAACGTTATGGTCAAATGCAGTTGTCCATTTGGATAATGCCTTATTTCTTCTGAGGCGATATATGTTCCTTGTCCCCATGGTTCTTCGAATGATATGGCAAAATGTGATGTGTTCTCCATAATTAGAGCTGCTGCCTGTTCTGCATTTCTTATGGGAGGAAATTGGGGCAATATCAATGATATGACAATCCTTTTTTCTTGATATAAAACCGCTATATCTTGCAGCAATGCATCATGCAAATCTATTTCTGAAATTTGGAAGTTCTGACGTATCAGCTTCATTCTATCTGTCTCCTTTCAACGGATGAGTTTGTCTTACCTATGGAGAGAGACTTATTTGTGTCATGAAGGACGCTCTGTCCTCTGTAATCCCCGCTAATAATAACATGAGTCAGCGGAGAATGACAGCAGAATCGAGGGAGTGTTCTATCTCTTCGCCTTGACAACTGCCCTTTGAATATGCTATTATCCCGTAATGTAGGCGCATAGCCTGTTTGGGCGAAAGCCCATCCCCAACCGCACGGCGAGGTCATACAATCGGCGCTGCCGAACCGCAGCCGGCGAGTAACGTGATAGGGAGGTGTTTTCATGTATGCAATCGTAAAGACGGGCGGCAAGCAGTACAAGGTCGCTGAGGGCGATACCATTTTTGTGGAGAAGCTCGAGGCGGGCGAGGGCGAGGCTGTCGTTTTCGACCAGGTTCTGACCGTTGTCAACGGCGCAGATGTCAAGATCGGTCGTCCGATGGTGGACGGTGCGAAGGTGACGGGCAAGGTCGCGGCACACGGCAAGGGCAAGAAGATCCTGGTCTTCAAGTACAAGGCGAAGTCGAACTATCGCAAGCGTCAGGGTCATCGTCAGCCGTTCACGAAGGTCGTTATCGAGAAGATCGAGGGCTAATCCGTGATTTCGGTCAAGATCTTCGTAAATGAAGACGGAATGATCGACGGCTATGCTGTTTCAGGGCACAGCGGAACGGCGGCACGCGGACAGGATATTGTCTGTGCCGGCGTATCTGCGCTCACGCAGTCCGCGCTTCTCGGTATGATGGAGCATCTGCATCGCGCCGTCACTTATGACATTGCGAGCGGCAACCTCCGTGTGCGGCTCTCTGAACCGCCGGATGAACGCAGTGAAGCGATTCTGCGAACCATGTGGATGGGCCTCGCAGAGATTGAAAAGATCAGCCCGAAAGGCATTCAGATTCAGGAAGTAAAGGGGTGAACAATTTGTTCTCGTTTGATTTGCAGCTTTTTGCACATAAAAAGGGCGTCAGCTCGACGCGCAACGGACGTGACAGCCACTCGAAGCGCCTTGGCGTGAAGGAGCAGGCAGGCACGCATGTGACGGCAGGCAGCATTATCGTGCGCCAGCGCGGCACGCATTTCCATCCGGGGCACAATGTCGGCATCGGCAAGGATGACACGATCTTTGCAAAGATTGACGGCAAGGTCGCCTTTGAGCGCAAGGGACGCCATCAGCGTCAGATCAGCGTGTATCCGCTCGCGGGTGCAGCGGTCTAAGAGCGCACGGAAGTTTGATATGCAGAGATGCCTGTACTCTCTAGTACAGGCTCTTTTAGAAGCTGTTTTCGCAGGTGGGAGTGCACTTGCGGGAACAGCTTATTGTGTAAAGAGGGAGGGACGTATGCAGTTTATCGATCGTGCCCAGATCACGGTGAAGGCGGGGGACGGCGGTCATGGAAAGTCCGCGTTCCGCCATGAAAAGTTTATGCCCAAGGGCGGCCCTTCGGGTGGTGACGGCGGACGCGGCGGTGATGTAATCTTTCGTGCCGACCGCAATCTGAATACGCTGCTCTCCTTTCGCTATCGCCGCAAGTTCGTCGCGAAGAACGGCGAGAATGGTGAGTACAAGAACCAGTTCGGTAAAAATGCGGCACCCCTCTATGTCGATGTCCCGCCCGGCACGATTGTGACGGATGAGGCGACGGGAGAGGTGCTTGCCGACCTCGCGGAAGTCGGGATGGAGGCGGTGATTGCACGCGGTGGACGCGGTGGGCGCGGGAACGCCAAGTTTGCCAACTCTGCCAACCGTGCACCGTCCTTTGCTGAGTTCGGCGAGCCGGGCGAGGGACGAAAGCTTCGTCTTGAGCTGAAGCTGCTCGCCGATGTCGGGCTGGTCGGCTATCCGAGTGTCGGGAAGTCGAGCCTTGTCGCCTCCTGCTCGGCGGCACGTCCCGAGATCGCAGACTACCATTTTACGACGATTACGCCTGTCCTCGGCGTTGTCCAGACGGACTATGAGAAGAGCTTCGTCATGGCGGATATCCCGGGACTGATCGAGGGCGCCGCCGATGGCGTGGGGCTGGGGCATGACTTTCTGCGCCATGTGGAGCGCACGCGGCTGATCCTGCACATTGTGGATGCATCCGGGATCGAAGGCCGTGACCCGGTGGAGGATTACTCCAAGATCAATGCGGAGCTGGCACGCTACAGCGAGAAGATTGCGCGGCGCACACAGTTCCTCGTCGCCAACAAGATCGATCTTCCCTCTGCGGCGGAGCATCTGCCGCGTCTGAAGGAGCTTGCCGCACAGGAGGGGCTCGCGTTCTTTGCGATCTCTGCGGCGACGCGTGAAGGCGTGCAGGAGCTGATCGATCGGGTCGGTGCGTGGCTGGACGCCTATGTCCCTGAGCCGGAGGCGGAGGAGGACGATGTCGTCGTCTACGATCAGAATGCGGACGATGACGAGAAGGTGACGGTCTCACGCAACGATGCGGGCGATTTCGTCGTCTCGGGAAAGGCAATCGAGAAGTTGGTCGCCATGACCAATTTCAACAATGATGAAGCCGTGCGCCGATTCCAGTATATATGGCGGCTCAAGGGGCTGGATGAGAAGCTCCGCGCACGCGGCATCAAGGAAGGCATGACCGTCCACATCGGTGATATGGCGTTCGACTATCAGGATTAACGGAGGAAAGACGTTGCTGCGAAAATCACTTTCCAGTAAGCAGATACGAAAGCTGCGCTCCCTCGGCATGACGGAGGAAGCGGTCGTCATGATCGGCAAGGAGGGAGTCAGTCCTGCTGTGGTGGCATCCGCACGCGAGGCGATCAAAAAGCGCGAGCTGATCAAGGTGCGCGTTCTGCAGAATGCGCCGGAGGAACCGGCGGACGCGATTACCATGCTTGCCGAGCGCGCCGACGCCAATCTCGTTCAGGTGATCGGCAGGAACGGGCTCCTGTTCAAACGAAACTTTGACAAGCCGAGGATTGAGCTGTGAATGCGCGGACGCGTCTCTCCGAGGCGAAGCGCATTGTCGTAAAGGTTGGAACAAGTACGCTGACGCATCCCTCGGGCGGAATGAATCTGCGCCGCATCGAGCATCTTGTGCGTGAGCTGATCGACGAGGCCAATCAGGGCAAGGAGATTCTCCTCGTTTCCTCCGGTGCAATTGCGGCGGGAATGAATGCGCTCGGCATGAAGGAACGTCCTGCAGCGGTGCCTGCGCGGCAGGCCCTTGCGGCGATCGGACAGGGATACCTTCTCCACATCTATGAGAAGCTCTTTCATGAGTATGGACGAACGATGGCACAGGTGCTCCTGACAAAGGAGAATGCGGCGCGTCATCATCAGTACATCAACTCGCGCCGTGCCCTTCTCGCCCTGCTCGATATGCAGGTCATTCCCGTCATCAACGAGAATGATGCCGTGGCGGTGGATGAGATCAAAATCGGAGACAACGACAATCTCTCGGCGGTTGTCGCGGCACTTGTCGATGCCGATGCGCTCATTATCCTCTCGGATATCGACGGGGTATATACGGCAAATCCGCGGACGGATGCATCGGCGCAGCTGATCTCCGAGATCGCAGAGATTACGCCCGAGATTGAGCATCTTGCGGGCGGTGCCGGATCAGCGCAGGGCACGGGCGGGATGCAGACGAAGATCGAGGCGGCGAAGATTGCGCGCAATGCCGGTGCGACGATGGTGATTGCGCGCGGTGATGAGGACGGCATCATCCGCAACATTCTGCGTGGGGAGGAGATCGGGACGATCTTCCCTGCGCGTGAGGCGCATCTCAGGACGCGCAAGAGCTGGCTCGCCTTTGGCAAGAAGCTCGCGGGAGAGCTTTCTGTCGATGCTGGGTGCGCGGCAGCGATGCAGCGCGGCGCGAGTGTTCTCGCTGTCGGTGTGACGGCAGTGGACGGTGATTTTGCTGCGGGCGAGATGGTGCGTGTGCTCAGCCCTCTGGGGCAGGAGATTGCCCGTGGGATCACTGCCTACGGCGCGGCGGATACAGCACGGCTGATGGGGCATCAGACACAGGACTTTCAAGGTCTTGTCTCGGACGCATTACATGAGGAGATCATACACCGGGATAATTTGGTACTGATGCAGTAAGGAGCAATGGCGATGATGGAGCAGGCAGTGCGGGCACAGGCAGAAGCGGCAAAGGAGGCATCCTATGCTCTTGCGGTGCTCCGCAGCGATGTGCGCGATAGGGCGCTGCATGCGATGGCGACGGCGCTGACGGAGCACGCGGCGGAGATCCTGCAGGAGAACGCCGCTGATGTGACAGACGCCGCCGCGGCGGGTGTGCGCGCTTCCTACATCGACCGTCTGCGGCTCACGTCGGAGCGCATTCATGCGATGGCGGAGGGGCTGCGGCTGACCGCAGCGCTTCCTGACCCGCTTGGGCGGGAGGACTACGCTGTGCGCCGTCCGAACGGTCTGGAGATTCACCGTGTCCGCGTACCGCTCGGGGTTGTCGGTATGATCTACGAGGCGCGTCCGAATGTGACGGCGGATGCGATCGGGCTCTGCCTGAAGTCAGGAAATGCCGTGCTCCTGCGCGGCGGCTCGGATGCACTGCGCTCCAACGCAGTCATTGCCGATGTCCTTTCACGCGCTGCCTATGCTGCCGGCATTCCTGCGGGAGCCGTTCAGATGCTCGCGATGAAGGAGCGCAGAGCCGTGGATGTGATGACGCATCTCACGGGGCTGCTGGATGTCCTCATTCCACGCGGCGGGGCCGGGTTGATTCGCCACATCGTGGAGAGCAGCAGCGTCCCCGTGATCGAGACGGGATCCGGCATCTGTCATATCTATGTTGACCGCGGCGCGGACCTCACGATGGCGTGTCGTATCGTGCGGAATGCCAAGGTTTCGCGCCCCTCGGTCTGCAACGCGGCAGAGACCGTGCTCGTACACCGTGATATTGCCGCTGCATTTTTGCCGCAGATGGCAGAGCAGCTGCGTGCCGATGGGGTGGAGCTGCGCGGCTGCACAGAGACATGTGCGATCCTCAGCGACGTGGCTGCGGCAACGGAGGAGGACTGGGCGACGGAGTACGGTGACCTCATCCTCTCCGTCCGTGTCGTCGCGGATATGGATGCCGCACTGCGGCACATCAATCGCTATGGGACGGGGCATTCCGAGGCGATTGTGACGAATGACATCCGTACGGCACATACCTTTCAGCAGAGGGCTGATGCTTCGACGGTTTATGTCAATGCCTCGACGCGGTTTACGGATGGGTTCGAGTTTGGCTTTGGCGCGGAGATCGGCATTAGCACGCAGAAACTTCATGCGCGTGGTCCAATGGGGCTCGAGGCTCTGACGAGTACGAAGTATCTTGTCTATGGCGAGGGGCAGGTGCGGGAAAATACGCCTGTCGCATCGGAGTCGTGCGGCGGATGCGGCGCCTGATCGGATATTGGCGTACCATGCGGCAGTATGCAGCATCACCGAAGGGGCGGCATGATCTTCGTGACTATCTGTATGCAGGCGCGACCTTCCTGCTGCTCTGCATCGTTCTTCTGCTGGCAATCTGCATCACGAGGTGAATCGGATGGAAAAGCGCATCGGAATCATGGGCGGAACGTTCGACCCGATTCACATGGGACATCTGATCACGGCAGAGATGGTGCGCGCGGAAGTGGAGCTGGATGAGGTGCTCTTTATCCCGTCGGCACGCCCTCCGCACAAGGACGGCACACGTGCGGCGTCCATCGCGGATCGTTTTGCCATGACGGCGTGTGCCATACAGGACAATCCGAACTTTTCTCTTTCGGACATGGAACTGCGTCGGGAGGGACCGTCCTATACGGTGGATACCATAGCGGCGCTCCACGACCAGTTTGACGGGGCGGCGCTTTTCTTTATTACGGGCGCAGATGCGATGAATGATCTGTACCGATGGCATGAACCGCACCGTCTGCTGCGTTCCTGTCAGTTCATCGTGGCGACGCGGCAGGGGACGCCGCTTGATGAGACGCTTCTCGCGGAGCAGTTTACAGCAGAGGAGCGCCGCCACATTCACGTCGTTCCGACACCGCATCTGGAGATCTCGTCGACGATGATCCGCGCACGCGTACGCGCAGGAAAATCCATCCGGCATCTTGTACCGCGTGCCGTAGAGGAGTATATTGTAGGGAGGGGGTTATATCGTGCGCATGAACATGACGTATGAGGAGATGCGCGCTCGTCTGGCAGAACGTCTTGCGCCGGGACGCTATCAGCATTCGCTCGGGGTGGCGGATACGGCGGCGGAACTGGCACGGCGCTTCGGCATGGACGAGGAACGCGCGCGTACCGCAGGGCTTCTGCATGACTGCGGGCGCACCTACGCGACAGCGGAGCTTCCCGGAGAGGCGCGGAGGCGCGGGATTCCCATCGGCAGGATCGAGGCTGCGATGCCCCTGCTCCTGCACGCCTACGTGGGCGCCTATCTCATCTATGAGGACTATGGCGTCGATGACGCGGGCATTGCGCAGGCGATCTGGCGGCATACGGTTGGGGGAAGAGGGATGACCGCGCTCGATCAGATCATCTATTTTGCAGATATGATTGAGCCGTCGCGAGCCTATCCGGAGGTGGAGCATCTGCGGGAGCTCGCGCGTACGGCATCACTCGACGCGATGCTGCTGGTCGGACTCACGGAGTCCATCCGATTCGTTCTGAAAAAGGGAGGGCTCGTTCATCCGGATACGGTGGCGGCACGGAACGAACTGCTTTTGCGGCAGCGCTAAGCAGAGGGAAAAAGGGGGAGAGGGGCGTTGTCCGATTATGATACGGAGGATCTCGCGGCACAGCTGGCAAGCGAAAACTCGCGCGAGAACATAAAGCGACGCCGCACACAGCGTGCACGCCGCCGACGTATGGCCGTTCTGCGCGGACTTGTTCGCCTGATCTGCACGGTCTTTCTCCTCGTCTTTGTCGGCATCTCGGGCTATTATCTGATCGGATGGGGCGTTGAGGCGTACCATGATATACGGGAAATGTATGAGGCATATCTCGTTCGTCAGGAGGAAAATCGCGGCGAGGTCGATGTGCGGTTTGACGGCTATACGAATGTTCTCGTGCTCGGCCTCGACGATGCAGTAAATATGGACGAAGCACCGGAAAAGCGTGCGGATGCCATTCTGCTCATGAGCATGGAGAATGCGACGGGCAAGGTACGCATCCTCAATATCCCGCGCGATACGTGGGTGCCCATGGCACAGGGGAAGGGGGAGACACGCCTTTCTCACGTCTATGCAGTGGGCGGAGCGCCGTTGATGGTGCGGACGATCAATCAGATGTTTGACATCTCGATTCATCAATACGTTGTCATCGATATGGATACCTTTGAGAAGATTGTCGATGCCGTCGGCGGAGTTGATCTCTATGTTGAGCGGGATATGGACTATGACGATCCGGAGGCGGGACTTTCCATTCACATGCGTCAGGGCTATCGGCATCTCGATGGAGCGGAGGCGGAACAGTACCTGCGCTATCGCGGGGATGATCTCGGCGACCTCGGGCGCACGCAGCGGCAGCAAAAGTTTGTTAAGGCGTTCTACGCCAAGCTGCTCCGTGTCGATACGCTGCCCAAGATCCCGCAGCTTGCCGATATACTGAAACAGGATGTCACCACGAGTGCCGAGCTCTTTGACTCGGTACACATCGGGAATGTGGTGCGAAAGCTGAATGCACAGCCGCCGCGCACCATCATGCTGCCGGGCGATTTCGCGCGGGATGATGATACGGTGTGGATTATGGATCGTGCGGCGACCGATAAGATCATACGTGAACTCTTTCCGTCGGAGGAGACGGAAGGTGAGCAGAAGAAGGAGGAGTAGAGTTTGACAGAGCAGGAAAAATGCCGCGTGATTCAGGCGGCAGCGGATGAAAAGAAGGCGCGCGACATCGTACAGATGGATATGGTCGGACTGATGTCCACCAACGACTATTTCATTATATGTTCGGCGAATACAGCGACGCAGGTGCGCGCGATCGCAGACAACATCGAGGAGAAGATGGAGGAGGCGGGAGTGAGCTTTCTCCACAAGGAGGGCTACCGTGAGGGCGAGTGGGTGCTGCTCGACTACGGCGATACGGTGGCGCACATATTCCAGCAGGATGCACGCGAGTACTATGCGCTGGAGCGGCTCTGGGGCGATGCCGCACTCACGCCCTATGAGGAGTAGGACGTGACGGAGCGGCAAAAACCCGCGCCTGTGCACCGTAAATATGGTCCAAGTCAGGTGGCGGAACTCACTGCCGTGCGCGAATCCGAGTGGGGCATCTTTCTGGATGCGGAGACGGGCAATACGAGTGATGATATTCTGCTGCACACGATGCAGCAGACTGCACCGGTCAAGGTGGGCGACCGCGTCCGCGTTTTTCTCTACCTCGACCCGAAACGGCGGCTGACGGCGAGCATGCGCACACCGCGCATGAAGGAAGGGCAGGTCGCACGCCTGCGCGTCATCAACGTGACGAAGGAGGGGGCCTTCCTCGATGTCGGGGCAGAGCGCGGTATCTTCCTGCCTTACGCAGGGATGCGCGGACGGCCGCAGGTCGGTGAGGTCGTCTGGGCGAAGCTCTATACGGATAAGTCCGGGCGCCTTGCCGTAACGATGGAGGTGGAGGATGAGCTGCGCCGCGCCTCACGTCCCGCCGACGGGGTGCGCGTCGGTGACCGCCTGAAGGGGTCCGTCTATAACATTACGGAGCGTGGCATCTTTCTCTTTACCGAGGAGCGCTATATCGCGTTCATCGATCATCAGGAGGCTCCGCGGCGGCCACGCGTCGGCGAGACCGTCGAGATCCGCGTGACGTATCTGCGTGAGGACGGGCGGCTGAACGCGTCCCTGCGTCCCCCGAAAGAGGAAGCGCGCACGCTGGATGCTAACCGGCTGCTTGCACTCCTAGAGGAACATGGCGGAAAGATGCCGTATACGGACGCGACATCTCCTGCGGTGCTTAAGGATCGCTTTGGGATCAGCAAGGCTGCATTTAAGCGCGCTCTTGGGCGACTGATGAAGGAAGGTCGTGTCCGCCAAGAGGCTGGATGGACGTATTTATTGGAAGAACACAAAAAGAATTAGTTTTTTCTTAATCCAAGGAAGGATTTTTCCTCTAAAGGGCGAATAGAGAGCATAGCGAAGAATGTTGACGTGCAGGGGGAGAGATAAATGGCAGATACGGTAACCGAAGAGAAAAAGGGGATCCTGCTTGAGACAGGAACAAACGAATTTGAGATTGTCGAGTTCAGCATAGGGAAGGTGAACTACGGCATCAATGTCGCGAAGGTGCGCGAGGTCATTACGCGTGTGCCCGTGACCACTATGCCCGAGGCGCATCCCTATGTCGACGGTCTGTTTACACTGCGCGGCAAGGCAATCCCTCTTGTCAATATGGCGCGCTGCCTCAACCTCCAGACGGCGGATGAGCTGCAGAACATCATCGTGACAGAGATCAACAACTATGACATCGGCTTCCTCGTCGGCAGTGTTTACCGCATTCACCGCATCTCGTGGAAGAATATGGAGCCGGCACCGAATGTCGGCGATGGCTCGCGCGTGGTCGGCATCATCAAGATGGAGGATCGTCTTGTTCTCCTGCTGGACTTCGAGACGATCATCGCGGAGATCAACCCCGAGATCAATCAGAAGCTCACGACTGTTTCCGAGGCGACGCAGGATGCAAAGACGCGGCGCGGTACGGCGCATATCGTCATCGCCGAGGACTCCAAGATGCTGCGTGAACTCCTCGTGACGACGCTGCATGAGGCGGGCTACAAGTTCATCCGTGACTTTGGCAATGGACAGGATGCGTGGGAGTATCTGCAGGATCTTGCACGCAAGAATGGGCCGATCGAGAATCATGTCCGCATCATCATCTCCGATGTCGAGATGCCGAAGATGGACGGACATCGCCTGCTGAAGCTCGTGCGCGAGGACAGCCGCCTCGGTGAGGTTCCGCTCGTTCTCTTCTCCTCCCTCATCAGCGAGGAGATGAAGCGCAAAGGTGAGAGCCTTGGCGCGTCGGGACAGGTGTCGAAACCGGAGATCAATCAGCTGATCGATCTCCTCGATACGCTGGTCTTTGGCGAGCCCCTGCACGATACGATCAAAGAAAATTGAGACTTCTTTTATGGGACTGCTGTATCCTGCGATACGGCGGTCCTTTTTCGTTCTATTGACATGGATTTGAAATCCCGCTATCATAGGTACGAGGAGATGATAATATGAAGGTAGCAGTCCTAATGGGAAGCGATTCTGATTGGCCAATTCTGAAGCCGGCAGTTGAGCTCCTGAAACATTTTGGCATTGAACCGGTCGTGAAGGTGGCATCGGCGCATCGTACACCGTCCATCGTTCGTGATTTTGTCATGGAGGCAGATCACGACAAAGAATTTGCCGCATTTATCGTGGCGGCAGGAGCAGCGGCACATCTCGCAGGTGTCGTGGCAAGCTATACGATTAAACCGGTGATCGGTGTTCCGGTCAATGCGACGCCGCTGAACGGGATGGATGCTCTGCTCAGTACGGTGCAGATGCCGTCGGGCGTACCCGTAGCGACGATGGCGGTCAATGGTGCGAAGAATGCGGCGATCTTTGCGGCGGAGATCCTCGCCGTATACGATACTTCCATCGCCGAAGCACTTATGGACTATCGGGAAAAGATGGTGCTGGAGGTCGAGAAGAAGGCAGATCGCGTCGCGGCACAGCTTTAAGGAACTTTTCTATTGCTTGAGAAGAAAGGCAGGATGACAATGGAGCGTAAAGAGGCTCTTTATGAGGGTAAAGCAAAGATCATCTATGCGACGGACAATCCAAATGAGTATCTCGTCTACTACAAGGACGATGCGACGGCGGGGAACGGCGCGAAGCGCGGGACGATCGTGGGCAAGGGCATCATGAACAATAAGATGTCGGCGTTCTTCTTCGATCTGCTGGCGAAGGAGGGCATCGCCCATCACTATATCTCCATGCCGAGCGAGCGTGAGATGATCGTGAAGAAGCTCACGATTATCCCCCTTGAGGTCATCATCCGCAATGTGGCGGCCGGCTCGCTCGCAAAGCGTCTCGGGCTCGAGGAGGGCGTGCCGATGCCGTTCCCGGTCATCGAATACTGCTACAAGAACGATGATCTCGGTGATCCGATGCTCAACCGCTATCACATCCGTGCCATGAAGATCGCGACGGATGCGGAACTGGATGAGATCGAACGCATGTCGCTGAAGATCAATGATATCCTCACGAAGTTCCTCAAGTCAAAGAAGGTAGATCTCATTGACTTCAAGCTGGAGTTCGGCAGAGATGCTGACGGGAAGATCATTCTTGCCGATGAGATTTCGCCGGACAACTGCCGCTTCTGGGACAGCGACACGAAGGAGAAACTGGATAAGGACCGTTTCCGCCGCGACCTCGGCAACGTAGAGGATGCCTATAAGGAGATGCTCCACAGGCTGACGGGAGAAGCATAAGAGCGATGTACGAAAAAGTGCCAAAGTGGAAGGAAGAGTGCGGCATCTACGGCGTGTATTCTCCGACGGAGGATGTGTCCGAGATGACGTATCTTGGTCTCTTTGCGCTCCAGCATCGCGGGCAGGAGAGCGCGGGCATAGCGCTGACGGATGGGGCATGGATTGACGTCAAAAAAGGGATGGGGCTGGTGACCGAGGTGTTTCGCTCGGAACTGCCTCATCTTGACCATGCCCAAATTGCCATCGGTCATGTGCGCTATGCGACGACGGGGTTCAGTCTCGCCGCGAATGCACAGCCGCTGCGCGTCAACTATGCCGGCGGTGCGCTGGCACTGGCGCATAACGGCGACCTCACCAATGCCGCATGGATTCGCCGCGACCTTGAGAGCAAGGGGACGGTGTTCCAGACGACAATCGACTCGGAGGTCTTTGTCCATCTGATCGCACGCTCACAGAAGGCGACCATCGAGGAGCGCATTTTGGAGACCGCGCAGAAGGTGCGCGGCGCATTCTGCCTGACCATCATGACGGAGAACAAGCTCATCGGTGTGCGCGATCCGCAGGGCTTTCGTCCGCTTTGCATCGGACGGACGGAGGAGGGCGGCTGGGTGCTTTCCTCCGAGACCTGCGCGCTCGATGTCAACGGAGCTTCCTTCGTGCGCGATGTGCTGCCGGGAGAGATGGTCGTTGTGGAGAACGGCACACTTAGGTCCTACCGTTTCACCAATGGGCAGGATGTTGCTTCCTGCATCTTCGAGTACATCTATTTTGCACGCCCCGACTCGATCATCGATGGACAGAGTGTTCATGCAGCGCGCTTCGAGATGGGGCGTGTTCTGGCGCGCGAGTCCGGGCTTCGCGGTGATGTGGTCATCTCGGTGCCGGACTCGGGAACGACGGCAGCGACGGGATTCGCCTATGAGACGGGCATCCCGTTTGCCGAGGGCCTCATCAAGAACCGCTACATCGGACGGACGTTCATCCAGCCGACGCAGAAACAGCGCGATACGGCGGTCAAGCTGAAGCTGAGCCCCGTGCGCTCTGTTGTTGAGGGAAAGTCCGTCATCATGGTGGATGACTCCATCGTGCGCGGCACGACGAGCGGCAAGATCGTACGGCTCCTGCGGAATGCCGGAGCGCGTGAGATCCATGTCTGCATCAGCAGCCCGCCGATCACCGATCCCTGCTACTACGGCATCGATACGTCGGTGCGCAAGGAGCTGATCTCGGCGACGAAGAGCCTTGAGGAGATTCGCGATTTCATTGGTGCGGATTCCCTTCACTTCATCTCCATCGAGGGATTGCGGACTTGTGTTCCTGCCCTCAATCCGGATCACATGTGCTATGCATGCTTTAATAATCAGTACCCGGTTCCCGAGGAGGATGCCGCCCTCGACGTGGGCGATGCGATCACGCGTGAGCAGCAGCGGCTTGCACAGCGCGAAAGGGGGATGTAAGTGTCCATGGAAAAGATGACCTATCGTGATGCGGGGGTCGACATTGATGCGGGCAACGAATCCGTATCGCTGATCAAAGACAGCGTGCGTGCGACCTATCGTCCGGAGGTGCTCGGCGATCTGGGCGGCTTCGGCGGTCTGTTTGCCCTGCGTGCGCAGGACTATCGTGAACCCGTGCTCGTCTCCGGAACAGATGGTGTCGGGACGAAGCTGCGGCTTGCCTTCCTGCTGAATCGGCATGATACCATTGGGCAGGATGCCGTGGCGATGTGCGTCAACGACATCCTCGTGCAGGGGGCAGAGCCTCTGTTTTTCCTTGACTACCTCGCCGTTGGCAAACTTGAGCCGACGCAGGTTGCCGATGTGGTCTCGGGTGTTGCCCGTGCCTGCAAGGAATCCGGCTGTGCGCTCATCGGCGGTGAGACGGCGGAAATGGCGGGGTTCTACCCCGTGGGTGAGTACGATATCGCGGGGTTTGCCGTCGGTGTCGTCGAGCGCGAACGCCTCATCACGAGTGCGCGTGTAAAGGCAGGGGATGTCCTGCTCGGATTACCTTCTTCGGGCGTACATTCCAATGGCTACTCCCTCGTGCGCAAGATCGTCTTTGAGCACAAGGGCTTCCGCGGTGATGAGTACATGGAGGAATTGGGACGCAGCATCGGCGAGGAGCTGCTGACACCGACGCGTCTCTATCCGCGGGTTTGTCTGCCGCTGATTCGTGACTTTGATCTTCACGGTATGGTGCACATCACGGGCGGCGGGTTCTATGAAAACATCCCGCGTGCCCTCCCCGATGGGATGGGCGCGGAGGTCGATGCCGCTGCGTGGGAGATGCCTGCGGTCTTCCGCCTTCTGCAGGAGTGGGGCAACGTTGACTGGGCGGAGATGTACCGCACGTTCAACATGGGGATCGGCATGGTGCTCATTGCCTCTGAGGAGGAGGCGGCACGCATCGAGGCGCATCTCGGTGCACAGCATGAGACGGTCTTCCGGATCGGACGCGTGACCGAGGGCGCACATGAGGTGACGATCAAGGGCGGTGTCTTTGATGCCTAAGGAAAAAATCGGCGTGCTCTGCTCTGGACGCGGCTCTAACCTTGCGTCCATCATCGACGCCGTGGAGCGCGGGGATATCCGTGCGGAGATTGCCGTCGTCTTGGCGGACAAGGCGGATGCCTATGCGCTTACGCGTGCGCGGGAACATGGCATCCCTGCCGTCGCCGTTGTGCGCAAAGCGTACGCCGAGCGCGAGGACTTTGAGCGTGCCCTGCTTGAACAGCTGCATGCGCACGGAGTCACACTCGTCGTGCTGGCAGGGTTTATGCGGATCCTGTCGCCGCTTTTCGTGCGTGCCTATGCGGGACGCATCCTCAATATCCACCCCGCTCTGCTGCCAAGTTTCCCGGGGGCGCATGCCCATCGGGATGCCTTGGCCTATGGAGTGAAGGTCAGCGGGTGTACGGTGCACTTTGTGGATGAGGGGACGGACTCCGGCCCCATCATTCTTCAGGCGGCTGTTCCTGTCGCCGAGGGGGATACGGAGGACAGCCTTGCCGCACGCGTTCTCAAGGAGGAACATCGGATCTTTCCTGCAGCAATTCGACTCTATGTCGATGGCAGACTTCGTACAGACGGCAGACAGGTACACATCCTGCCCCCTGCCGAAGGAGGAGCATTATGAAGATAAAACGTGCCCTGATCAGCGTATCCGATAAGAGTGGTGTCGTCGAATTCGCACGGACACTGCAGAAGGCAGGCATTGAGATCGTCTCCACGGGCGGGACGATGAAGGCGCTGCGTGAGGCGGGGATTCCCGTTATCTATGTCAGTGATGTCACGGGCTTTCCCGAGATCATGGATGGCCGCGTCAAGACCTTGAATCCCCTCGTGCACGGCGGGATTCTCGCTGTGCGCGGCAATCCGGAACACGAGAAGGCGCTGCGGGAGCTGAAGATCACACCGATTGATCTCGTCGTGGTCAATCTCTATCCGTTTGTGGAGACTGTGGCAAAGCCTGACGTTACACTTGCCGAGGCGGTCGAGCAGATCGATATCGGCGGTCCCGCGATGATTCGTGCCGCAGCGAAGAACTTTAAGTTCGTCACCGTCATTACGAATCCGTCGCGCTATGCAGAAATCGCTGCGATGATCGAAAAGGACGGTGCGGTGGACGGCATGACGCGGATGCGTCTGGCACAGGAGGCGTTTGCTCATACGGCAGAGTATGACAGTGCCATCGGCGCATATCTCTCACAGCAGATAGAAAAATGAGGAAGACGACGTGAATATTCTTGTCATCGGCTCGGGCGGGCGCGAGCACGCCCTGTATTGGAAACTCTCGGAGAGCCCGCAGACGGAGCAGATTTACGCCATCCCCGGAAATCCCGGGATGGGCGCGTCGGCGGCGATTGCACTTGACGATCATGCGGCAATTCTGCGTTTTGTCAAGGAGCACGAGATCGGGCTTGTCGTCGTCGGCCCCGAGGTGCCGTTGATGAACGGGTTGGTAGATGAGCTTGAGGCGGCAGGGATCCGTGCCTTTGGACCGCGCGCGAATGCGGCGGAGATCGAGGGATCGAAGTCCTTCGCCAAGGATCTCATGAAAAAGTACGGAATCCCGACGGCACGCTATGAGGTCTTTACCGCGGCAGAGCCCGCACGCGCCTACATCCGTCAGGAGGGCGCCCCCATCGTCGTCAAGGCGGATGGACTTGCGGCGGGCAAGGGCGTTATCGTCGCCATGACGGAGCAGGAGGCACTCGATGCCGTCGATGCCATCATGGAGGATCACTCCTTTGGTGATGCGGGGGCACGCGTCGTCATTGAGGAATTTATGGAGGGGGAGGAGGCCTCCCTTCTCGCCTTTACCGATGGGAGGACGATCCGTCCGATGATCAGCGCGCAGGATCACAAGCGTGCCTACGACGGTGACCGTGGACCGAATACAGGCGGCATGGGAACCTATGCGCCTGCACCGGTCATGACGCCGGAGATGACGGAGCGTGCCGTGGAGGAGATCCTAAAGCCGACCATCGCCGCCATGGCGAAGGAAGGACGCGTCTATCGCGGCTGTCTCTATCTTGGCCTGATGGTGACGGCGGATGGCCCGAAGGTCGTGGAGTTCAACGCGCGGTTCGGTGATCCCGAGACGCAGGTCGTGCTTCCTCTTCTCGACAGCGATCTCGTAGCGATCATGTGTGCCTGTGCGGACGGAACTCTCGCCGACGTTCCCATCCGTTGGAAGGACGGCGCGGCTGTCTGTGTCGTGCTCGCCTCGGGCGGCTATCCGGGACATTATGAAAAGGGACAGGAGATCCATGGGCTCGCCGACGCCGAGGCGATGGGCGCACTCGTCTTCCATGCCGGAACGGCGATGAAAGATGGGAAACTCGTCACCAATGGCGGACGCGTGCTCGGCGTGGTTGGGCGCGGCGCGGATATATCCTCCGCCGTCGATGCGGCCTATGCTGCTGCTACGAAGATTTCCTTCAAAGATGCTTACTATCGCAAGGATATTGCGCATCGCGCACTTGAGCGATAAACACATAGCAAAAGAGCTTGCCGAACACGGCAAGCTCTTTTGCTATGTGTTTATGCTGTTATTGAAGGGCTTCCTTCAGTACTTCCATATTCTTCTTCATGGTGTCGATGTATGCGTTCTTTGCCGCAGGTGTTGCTTCTCCTGTGACGACAGGGTCGAGCGTATAGATCTTTGCACCCGTCTCACGCGCAATCGTCTCTGCGGCGGCAGGGGAGTACTGCGGTTCGGTGAAGAGCACCTTGGTCGGGAGCGCATTCACCTGCTCGATGGTTTCCTGCAGCTCGCTCGGTGTCGGCTCCGTCCCCGGCTCGCGCTCGACGACGGCAATGATGTTCAGATGGAACTCCTTCGCAAAGTAGGGGAATGCCTCGTGGAACGTCACGATGTCCTTGTGCGGAACTTGGTCGAGAGCAGCGTGCATCTCTGTTTTCAGTGCCGTGAGCTTTTCGATGTAGGCGGCAGCATTCTTTTCATAAGCGTCTGCGTGGGCAGGATCGGCTTCCTTCAGCTGATCGGCAATGTTGCGCACCTGTGCGATAGCATCGGTGACGCTCAGCCAGACGTGAGGGTTGTCGCCCTCGTCGTCGTGGATCAGCTCGATGCCGCGCGACGCATCGATGATCTTCATTTCCTTCTGTGCGCCCGTCACCTTGTCCATGAAGTCCTCCATGCCGGCACCGTTGATGACAAAAGCATCGGCATGTTCGAGTGTCTTCATATCCTCGGTCATGAGCTGGTAGTCGTGCAGACATCCCGTCTGCGGCTTCGTCATGTTGGTGACCTCAACGCCGTCCACTCCATCCGTGATGTTGATGGTCGCCAAATACATGGGATAGAACGACGTGACAATGCGGAACGGTTTCTCCGTTTTCTTCTCCGCGGACTGCTGCGATCCGCCGCAGCCGAGGAGCGCTGTCGTGAGGAGGACGAGCAGCAGGGATAGGATCTTCGTTGTGATTTTCATGGATACAGCTCCTTAAAACACTGAACATTTGGTACATTGGTGAAACGATGATAGGAAAATGATACGCCATAGTGAGATAGATTGTCAATAGGTGAAACACAAAATATAGAAAATTTTTATCGATAGATACTATATATAAATAAATGTTCAGATGTCGATGGGAGAAGCACGCTCCGTTTTGTGAAAATTTGATTACATGATTGACACGAATTATCTCCATGGAGTATAATGACAGAGCATCATTTATGGATGCAAAAATACTCCGCGCGTGGAGGGAGGGGAAATGCATGGCAAATGAAATCAAGGTCGGCAAAAATGAGTCGATCGATAGTGCTCTCCGCCGCTTTAAGCGTATGTCACAGAAGGCCGGTACTCTTGCCGAAGTTCGTAAGCGTGAACATTACGAGAAACCGAGCGTTCGCCGCAAGAAGAAGTCTGAGGCGGCACGCAAACGCAAATACAGGGGCTGATTGCATAAGGCATCCGCGGCGCAGTGCTGCGGATGTTTTTCTTTATTATGAAAGGATGAGAGCAATGTCACTCATGGAAAAGCTCACAGCGGATATGAAGGAAGCCATGAAGCAGGGCGAAAAGGAGCGCCTTTCCGTCATTCGTCTCGTGCGCGGCGCGGTGCGTCAGGCGGAGATCGACGGGAAGAAGACGCTCACGGACGACGAGGTGATCGGTGTCATCTCGAAGGAAGTGAAGATGCGTCGCGACTCCATTGAGGAGTTTGCACGCGGAAAGCGTGATGACCTTGTCGCCAAGACCAAGGCAGAGATTGATCTCCTCATGCCGTATCTGCCTGCTCAGCTCAGCGTCGATGAGCTGAAAAAGATCGTGGCGGACGTTGTCGCCGAGGTCGGTGCCGAGACGGCAAAGGATATGGGCAAGGTGATGGGCGTTCTCATGCCGCGCGTGAAGGGACGTGTGGACGGCAAGCTCATCAATGAGATTGTGCGTGCCCATTTGAAATAAATTTTTTTCCGAACATATCCCCGCATTCTTTTCTTTGACAAAGGAGCGGGGATTTTTATATAATTGAGGGAGAACAGTCTTTCACAGAAACGAACAAGGAGATACAGATGGCAGAAAAGGATAAGCGGGCAAGCAAACTCGATAAGCCGATGACGCGCGAGGAGGCACTTGAGAATGCCCTGCAGAACATCGAGAAGGCGCATGGCAAGGGGGCGATCATGCGCCTCGGTGAAGCCAAGGCGAACATGAACGTCGAGGTGATCTCCACGGGGATCTTGCCGCTCGATATCGCGCTTGGCGTCGGCGGCATTCCGCGCGGACGCATCATCGAGGTGTTCGGTCCCGAGTCTTCGGGCAAGACGACGGTCACGCTGCACATGATCGCTGAGGCGCAGAAGGCAGGCGGCATTGCGGCGTTCATCGACGCAGAGCATGCCCTTGACCCGGAGTATGCACGCAAGCTCGGCGTCAACATCGAGGAGCTCCTCATCTCACAGCCGGATACGGGCGAGCAGGCACTTGAGATTGTGGATGCCCTCGTGCACAGTGCCGCAATTGACATCATTGTCGTGGACTCGGTCGCGGCTCTTGTGCCGAAGTCCGAAATCGACGGCGATATGGGCACATCGGTGGTCGGCCTGCAGGCGCGTCTCATGAGTCAGGCGATGCGCAAGCTGACGGGCATCATCAGCAAGACGCGTACGGCCGCCGTCTTCATCAATCAGCTGCGCGAGAAGATCGGCGTTACCTATGGCAATCCGGAGGTGACGACGGGCGGGCGCGCGCTGAAATTCTATGCATCGGTGCGCATTGATGTGCGTCGCGCCGACTCCATCAAGCAGGGCACGGAATCCCTCGGCAACCGTACGCGTGCCAAGATTGTCAAGAACAAGGTCGCACCGCCCTTCAAGACAGCAGAGTTCGACATCATTTATGGGGAAGGTGTCTCACGTCTCGGCAGCATCATCGACATGGGTGTCGAACTGGACATCGTCGATAAGAGCGGCGCATGGTTCTCCTACGAGGGGACACGTCTCGGTCAGGGCAAGGAGAACGCCAAGGCGACCCTTGAGGAAAAACCTGAGATGATCGCCGAGATCGAGGAGAAGATCCGCACGAAGCTCCTCGTCGAGGGAGCGAAGCCGAAGAAAAAGGGAGCAGGTAAGAAGACGGCTGCCACTGAGGCAGCAGCGCAGGATCCTTCGGATCTGCCGGAGCAGGAACCGCCGATGGGAGAAGATGAATGACGCCTGCGCAGGCTGAAGCAGGGCGCAGGGGAAAAAAGCGGGAGGAGCGCACAGCCCTCATGACAGCGGTGGACTATCTTGCGCGTCAGGCACACAGCGAAAAAAAGCTGCGGGAAAAGCTGATGCGTAAGGGCTTCCCGACGGAGGAGATCGATGCCGCAATCGCGCGCCTGATCGAGCGCCATTATCTCGATGATGCCGATCTCTGTGCGCAGCAGTTCATGTATCTCTATCAGGAGAGCCGTGACTCGGTGCGGCAGATCTGTGCAAAGCTCATCCATCGCGGTTTTGACCATGATCTCGTGTGGAGCGTCGTCCCCGAGGATACGGATGAGCGCGAGACGACGGCAGCGGAGCGTGTCCTTGCCATGAAGTACAAAGCGGGCGACAGGGAACAGAAGATGATGGCAACGCTCTACCAACGGGGATTTTCGGTCGATGTGGCACACAGTGCCGTTCGTAGATTTAGGGATTCTTTTGCCGAGGATATGGAAGAATAACGTGAGAAGGGGAACGAAGATGAACAGACCCGATGCCGCAGAAATGATCTTGGTGCTGGACTTTGGCGGACAGTACAATCAGCTCATCGCGCGCCGCGTGCGTGAGAACCATGTCTACTGCGAGGTGCATCCGCATACGCTGCCATTGGAGCGGATTCGCGCACTCGCTCCGCGCGGCATTATCCTGACGGGCGGCCCGAACAGTGTCTATGGCGAGGGGGCTGTTACCGCCCCCAAGGATCTCTTTGCCCTCGGCATCCCCGTGCTCGGTATCTGCTACGGAGCACAGCTGATGGCGCATCTCTGTGGTGGACGCGTGGAGACGGCTCCGACGAGTGAGTACGGGCGTACGGAGGTGGAGATCGTCGACACCTCGTCGCCTCTCTTTCAGGGGATACCGCAGACGAATGTCTGCTGGATGAGTCATACGGACTACATCAGCGGACTGCCGCACGGCTTTCACGTGACGGCACGCACGCCCGTCTGCCCCATCGCGGCGATGGAGAACCCCGCCGAGCGTCTCTATGCCGTGCAGTTCCATCCCGAGGTGATGCACACGGAGCACGGGACAGAGATGCTGCGCAGCTTTGTCTATGATGTCTGCGGATGCACAGGAACGTGGCGCATGGATTCCTTCGTGCAAAAGACCATTGAGGAACTGCGTCAGCAGATCGGCGGTGGGCGCGCTCTCTGTGCCCTGTCAGGCGGTGTGGACTCCTCCGTCGCCGCCGTGCTCCTCTCCAAGGCAATCGGCAGTCAGCTCACCTGCGTCTTTGTCGATCATGGTCTCCTGCGCAAGAACGAAGGCGATGAGGTTGAGGCCGTCTTTGGGCGCGGCGGCACCTATGATGTCAATTTTGTCCGCATCAACGCCCGTGATCGCTTCTATGCTCGGCTTAAGGGCGTAACGGAGCCAGAGCAGAAGCGCAAGATCATCGGCGAGGAGTTTATCCGCGTCTTTGAGGAGGCGGCACGCGAGATCGGTGCGGTGGATTTCCTCGTGCAGGGGACAATCTATCCCGATGTCATTGAGAGTGGACTCGGAAAATCTGCTGTGATCAAGTCGCATCATAATGTTGGCGGACTGCCCGATCATGTGGACTTTAAGGAGATCGTCGAGCCGCTGCGTCTCCTCTTTAAGGATGAGGTGCGTGCGGCGGGGCGTGAGCTCGGTATCCCTGACTATCTCGTCGACCGTCAGCCGTTTCCGGGGCCAGGCCTCGGCATCCGCATCATTGGAGAGGTTACGGCGGAGAAGGTACATATCGTTCAGGAGGCAGATGCCATCTACCGTGAGGAGATCGAGAAGGCGGGCATCCGCAAAAATCTCGGGCAGTACTTCGCGGCACTCACCAATATGCGTTCCGTCGGTGTCATGGGCGATGGGCGTACGTATGACTATGCGATTGCCCTGCGCGCCGTTGAGACCAGCGACTTCATGACGGCGGAGTCCGCGCAGCTCCCATGGGAACTTCTCGCACGCGTGACCACGCGCATCGTCAACGAAGTGCGCGGCGTGAACCGCGTGCTCTACGACTGCACGGGGAAACCGCCGGGAACGATAGAATTCGAGTGAGAGAAGAACGATTTGACGAAAACGAGGAGAGAGATTATAATAGACACAGAAAGGTGCTGCCGGTAGACGGTCAGCCCCATTTAGACTTTTGGTTTAGAAAACCCGCCTAAACTTTGCTAGGGCTAGGCGGGCTTTCTTATGCTTTTAGAACGACGAGGATAAACAGCGTCACGAGAAGCAACGCGAGTAAATCGTTGATCGTCATCGGCATCGCCCTCTCTAGGGGCTAAGATTGACCGCCTACCGTCTTGGCAGCACCTTTTGACAGTATATCATGTATGACAGCTTTGCGCTGTCTTTTTTGTTGGAGACGAGACAACATTGATCAAGGAGCATCCTATGTACCACTACCACCATCTTACTTTCATGTCGGCACTCGAAGAAGAGGCGGAGGTATTTATTTTTTGCAGCTATTGACATGCTGTCTGCTTTTCGCTATACTTTCCTTTGTCAGCGCGAAGAGCGCGGGGGCATAGCTCAGCTGGGAGAGCGCTTGCATGGCATGCAAGAGGTCAGGGGTTCGATCCCCCTTGTCTCCACCATATCGACATTTACGGATGCAAGAGAAATCCTGCATCCGTTTTTTTGCAATAAATATCCACCCGCTATGTGGGGGGATATTTATTGCAAGAAAAAACGCATCGCACAGCGATGCGTATCTCTCCGATGGTGCGCCTGGGGGGATTCGAACCCTCGACCCACGGCTTAGAAGGCCGTTGCTCTATCCAACTGAGCTACAGGTGCATGGTCGGGATGACAGGATTTGAACCTGCGACATCTTGCTCCCAAAGCAAGCGCGCTACCAAACTGCGCTACATCCCGATACCGCATTATTATAATGAGCAGCTAGGGAAAAGTCAACTCATCATTTTACGATGTGCTTTCCCCCGAGAAAGCGTGGCTGCCAATAATCGTTGGAGAGTTCATCGATGCGTACGCCCTTGCTCGTAGAGGCGTGAATGAACTCCCCCTTGCCAAGGTAGATGCCGCAGTGCGATGCGCCCTTTTCGTAGGTCTCGAAGAAGACAAGGTCGCCGGGCACGAGTTCCTTCGTACTCTTGGTGCGCAGACCGAGTTTGTACTGCTCATCTGCGGTGCGCGGGATCGTGATACCCTGCTTCTGAAAGACGTACTGGAGGTAGCCCGAGCAGTCAAATCCCTTCGGGGTAGCCCCGCCAAAGACATAGGGTGTGCCCATATACGTCTTTGCCGTCTTGATGAGATCCTGCACCTTGTTTGCGGGCAGGATTGGTGTCCCATTCGGTGCGAGTGGGATTTTTTTCGGCGCTGGACGCGGCACGTCAATGCCCCAAGGGCGTTTGGCTGGTGCGTTGCGCAGGGCACGCCACGTTGCATTGTTGACGACGCCCGTGATTTTTATCTTATTGTCGCGTTGAAAGGCGGCAACGGCACGTTCGGTTTCCTTGCCGAAGTTGCCGTCGATCGATTTGATTTGGTAGCCAGCATTCTGCAGAGCACGCTGCAGGACGAGCACATCGTGTCCATGCGAACCCTCGCGCAGGGTGGGGGAGGCGGATGCCGTTCCTCCGATGAGAAGCAGGGCGATGCCCATGCAGGCGAGGAGGCGATACAGGCGATTCATCGCGATCTTCCTTTCATGCGGTTATGCGTGCTGTACGTGCTCGAGTCCCTGACCGAGCAGCTTCATCACGTGGTCGTCATCGATCGAGTAGAGTACTTCTTTGCCGTCACGACGGAACTTGACCAGCCGCGCACTACGGAGCACACGGAGCTGATGGGAGATGGCCGACTGTCCCATCGTCAGGCTGTCGGCGATGTCATAGACACGCATTTCCTCCGTCTTTGTGAGCAGGGAGAGAATTTTGATGCGGGTCGGATCGCCGAGTGTTTTGAAGAGGTCGGCGAGATGCTGTGCTGTATCTGCGTCGATCGATTTTACGGGGGCGGAGGTCATGCGTTCCCATATCCTTTCGCGGGGTTAGTAAATCTTATTGATTTCAAAGCCATTTTCTTCCAGTGCGTGCACGATGCGGTCGACGTGATCCTGTCCATGCGCCTCTACGGTAACGGTCAGCTGCACCTTTTGGAAGCTGTCAGTCACCATGGTCTGATCGTGGTCGAGACGGATGACGTTCGCGTCCTGCTCTGTGAGGATCTGAGCGACGTTGAGCAGCTGTCCGGGCTTGTCGGGCAGCTGTACGGCAAAGCGGAAGACGCGTCCGCGCGAGATGAGTGCCTTGGAGATCAGTGCGGAGATGGTGGAGATGTCGATGTTGCCGCCGCTGATGAGGACGGCGATCTTCTTGTCCTTCATGTGGAGCTTCTGCAGGGCGGCAAGTGAGAGTACGCCTGCACCCTCGGCGATCAGCTTGTGTTTTTCGATGAGGGAGAGCAGGGCACTCATGATCTCCATCTCGGAGACGGTGATGATCTCGTCGAGGTAACGGCGGCAGAACGCGAGCGTGAGTGCGCCTGCCGTGCGTACGGCGCAGCCATCAGCAACGGTATCGGCAGACGGGAGGGTGATGGTGTGTCCGCAGGAGAGTGCTGCTTTCATGCAGGCGGCATTTTCCGGCTCAACGCCGATGACCTTCACCTGCGGGTTGACGGTTTTTGCCCCGAGGGCAATGCCGGAGGCGAGTCCACCGCCGCCGATGGGGACGAGGATGGCATCTACGTCCTTGAGCGCGTCGATCACTTCAAGGGCGATCGTGCCCTGTCCAACGATGACGTTGCGGTCGTTGAATGGATGGATGTAGACGTAGCCATGCTCTTTCTGCAGTTCGAGGCTGTGCGCATAGGCGTCGTCGAATCCGTTGCCGTGGAGTACGACGGTCGCGCCGAGTGCCCGCGTCGCTTCCACCTTTAGGATCGGTGTCGTTGCCGGCATGCAGATGACTGCCTTGACCCCAAGCTTTTGCGCGGAGTAGGCAACGCCCTGCGCGTGGTTTCCGGCCGATGCGGTGATGACGCCGCGTGCGCGCTCCTCCTCGGTGAGCATGCTGATGCGGTTGTATGCACCGCGCAGCTTAAATGCTCCCGTCGTCTGGAGGTTTTCGAGCTTCAGATAGGTCGCGTTCCCCGAGAGCTCAGAGAAATAGTCGCTGTATACGAGCGGCGACTTGCGGACGATCCCCTCCAGCCGTTTGGCGGCGGCGTATATATCGGATATGCCTGTGGATGCGACGATCTCTTCATCTGTCGGTACGTGCTGTTCTTCTCCCATGATAATCTCCCCTTGTCTATTTAATGAAGTTAGTCTATCATGTTCATTGAAGCGCGTCAAATTCTTTTCCATCGACGAAAAGTTGTCGGAATAAAGAAGGAGTTTGCCCGTATTTCGCGAATAAAATAAGGAAAAGAAAGCATGAAATACCGTGCTTTCCATGTCAAGACGAAGCGGAGGTGCGCGATGGGAGATTCCCCCTATGGGCGTATCCTGATTCCCGTGGACGGGACCGAGGATGCGTTGCGTGTCATTCGTCCGGCGGGAGAGCTTGCGCGTGTCATGGAGGCATCCGTTGATTTCCTCTATGTTTCCCCGTTTGACGAGAGCACGGATGAGGGGGATGCGTCGTGGCTTCCCGCGAGTATTGTACGCCCTGCGGCAGAAGAGGCGCAGGAGATTTTTACCGTCGCGGAGTCCCTGCTTCCGCAGGAGGTCGCCCGCGCATGTCATCATCGTGCGGGAATACCGGCGGAGGAGATTCTGCGCTTTATCGACGTGATGGGCATACGTCTGGTTGCCATCAGCGGGCACAAGCATTCACGCGTGAGCGGTCTGCTGCTCGGGAGTGTGATGCAGACTGTCTTGGAACGTGCACATGCATGTGTCCTCGTGGTAGGAAATGATTGAAGTGGAACAGTGAGGAGGTACTTCCATGATGAAGAATATTTTGGTTCCTGTTGATGGTTCCGAAGGGGCAGACCGTGCGATTGAGCAGGCGGTGACGCTGGCGAAGATCTGTGGTGCAAAGCTGAATTTTCTCTATGTCGCAAACATCAATCAGCTCGCGATCAATGCCGTCTTGTCGGATGCGATTCTCGACTCGGTGACGAAGGCGGGGAATGTCGTCCTCGACCGCGCGATGGAGATGGTGCCCGAGGGGATTGAGAAGGAGTCGTTCTCGGATACAGGGTCGCCCGCTGTCGTCGTCCTCGATTTTGCAGAGACGAACGACATCGACCTCATCGTCATGGGCAGCCGCGGCCTTGGAGTCGTCAAGGGGGTTCTGCTGGGCAGCGTCAGCCAGTATGTGGTCGAGCAGTCCAAGTGTCCTGTTCTCGTGGTAAAGTAATGACCGTTGGTTGATTCTTTCAAGCTGCCGCACAGTTGCGGCAGCTTTTTCGATGTAGGATGGGGAGGGAATGATGGAGGATCAGCGCTTTGCGCGGACGGAGATGCTGCTTGGCGACGCAGGACTTGCACGCCTTGCAGCGAGCTCGGTGGCCGTGTTCGGCGTCGGCGGGGTCGGCTCATTCACGGCAGAGGCGTTGGCGCGCGCCGGTGTAGGCAGTCTGACGCTCATCGACCACGATACGATCGACGTGACGAATATCAACCGCCAGATTCACGCACTCACTGAGACAGTGGGAAAAGCCAAGACCACGGTCATGGCAGAGCGCATCCGAGCGATCAATCCCCATTGTCAGGTACGTGAAATTCGTGCGTTTTATCTGCCTGAGGAGGCGGATTCCTTTTTTGAGACGCATTATGACTATGCCGTGGATGCAGTGGATACGGTGACGGCGAAGGTGGATCTTGCCGTGCAGTGTCAGGTGCGGAATATACCGCTGATTGCGAGTATGGGGGCGGCCAACAAACTCGACCCCACGCTCTTTGCGGTGATGGACATCTATCGCACCAAAGGCGATCCATTGGCACGCATCCTGCGGAAAAAGCTGAAGGAACGCGGCGTGCGGCGTCTCACGGTCGTCTGCTCGCGCGAGCGTCCGAAGCGTCCCGCCGCGGGCATCTGTGCGCCGGCACCGGGACGGCATCTGGCACCGGGCAGTGTGTCCTTTGTACCGCCTGTGGCGGGGATGATTATGGCGGGGGTTGTCGTACGTGCACTGACGGGTGCAGCGGTGGAGGTATCGTCATGAGGGTTACGGTTCTCGGATGTGGGCGTTGGGGCTCGTTTCACGCATGGTATGCTCAGCGTGTCGGTCACGCGGTGACGCTGTGGGGGCGCAGCGGGTCGGAACACCTCGCGGCACTGGAGAAGACACGGACGAATGAGTTTCTGACTCTCCCACCAGAGGTTCATCTGACGGATGATCTTGCAGCGGCGCTGCAGACGGCGGAGATCGTCATCATCTCCATCCATGCACAGGCACTGCGTGCCTTCCTGCGCGATGTATGTGCACGCGATCTGGCGAAGGAGCTCCGCACCAAGCGGATGATTCTCTGTATGAAAGGGCTTGAGATCGGCACGGGAAAGCGCCTGACCACCGTGGTCAAGGAAGAGCTCGGCGCAGACATACAGCCCGTCGTCTGGGTTGGCCCCGGGCATGTGCAGGACTTTGTGCGCGGCATTCCGAACTGCATGGTGCTTGCAGGGGAGGAGCGGGCGGTGCTGCACGATCTGGTGGAGGTGCTTGGCAGTCCCCTCATCCGCTTCTATTATGGGGATGATCTCCTCGGCACAGAGGTCGGGGCCGCGGCGAAGAATGTGGTGGGGCTCGCAGCGGGGATGCTCGATGGCTTTTCCTACGGCAGCCTGAAGGGGGCACTTATGGCGCGCGGTGCGCGTGAGCTCTCGCGTTTGGTGCATGCGATGGGGGGCGATGGGGACACCATCTACGGACTGTCGCATCTTGGCGACTACGAGGCCACGCTCTTTTCCCCGCACAGCAACAACCGCCGCTATGGGGAGGCTGTCGTGCGCGGTACGGCAGGCGACTTTCATAAGATTGCCGAGGGTGTTTACACCGCTGAGGCATTGATGGCTCTTGCCGCGGAGTATCGTGTTGAGCTGCCCATCTGCACGACGGTATATGAGATCGTCGCGCATGGATGCGACCCACGTGCACAGCTGATGCAGCTGTTTCTGCGGCGCAATAAGAGCGAGAAGGAGTAGGGGATGGAGGAGCGAAAGCACATCGACGTCGTCGCAGGAGCGATCCTGCGTGACGGGAAGGTGTTCGGCGCATGCCGCTCCTATGGAGCGTATGCGGGGACGTGGGAATTCGCGGGCGGAAAGGTCGAGTCGGGGGAGACGGATGCGGCGGCACTTGTGCGTGAGATGCAGGAGGAGCTCGGCGTTGTGGTTGCTGTGGAGGAACTCCTCGGCACGGTTGACCACGACTATCCGGAGTATCACATGAACATGCGCCTCTACCTCTGCCGACTCGTGGAGGGAGAGCCGCAGCTTCGTGTCCACTCCGCAGGGCGGTGGCTCGGGCGCGCTGATCTCTACAGTGTCCCGTGGTTTGCGGCAGACATGGATCTCATCCGGAGAATTGAGCCGCGTCTGCGCTGACGTTTGACAAGAGGATGTGCGGAATGCTATAATACTCTCGTATTTCCCCAAGCCGAAGTGGCGGAATTGGCAGACGCAGCAGACTCAAAATCTGCCGCTGTGTGAGCAGCGTGCCGGTTCGACCCCGGCCTTCGGCACCATTTGAAGATTAGCCGTTATGGCTTCCGAAAACTCCCTAAGAGAACGTGAAACTCTTAGGGAGTTTTTATCCATACGCATGTGTTTCTCATACTGATTTATTGGTTGACACAGCGCGTGGAAGCGCGTATATTTAACAGAAAAATTTAAGGAAGCACTGATAAATTCAGCACAGCCATCTTAGGTAAGCACTGATAAATGGGTGAATTTTTCAGTACTTTCTTCGAAAAGTGGAAAGGATGGGTTCTCTTGGCGCATTATTACACTGAACCGTCGCATACGTTCGGAGAGTATCTGCTCGTACCCGGTTACTCCTCGGCGGAATGCTTCCCCGCAAATGTTTCCCTGCGCACGCCGCTCGTCAAATTTCGTCGTGATGAAGAGCCGGCGCTCACGATGAATATCCCGCTGACCTCTGCGATCATGCAGGCGGTCTCCAACGACACGATGGCGATTGCCCTCGCCAAGCAGGGCGGTGTATCGTTCATCTATGGCTCTCAGTCCATCGAGGCAGAGGCGGCGATGGTCTCGCGTGTGAAGAACTATAAATCGGGCTTTGTCAGCAGTGACTCGAACATCAGTCCTGACACGACACTCGGCGGGGTGCTCGATCTTCTCGCTAAGACGGGACATTCGACCATGGCGGTCACGGAAGACGGCTCCGCGAACGGCAAGCTCGTCGGCATCGTGACGAGCCGCGACTACCGTGTCTCCCGCATGTCGCTCGATACGAAAGTGCATACGTTCATGACGCCGTTCGAGAAGCTCGTCTGGGCCGATGCGGATGCGACCTCCCTGACGCTCGCCAACGATCTCATCTGGGAGCACAAGCTCAACATGCTGCCGCTCATCGACAAGAATCAGCGCCTGCGCTATATGGTGTTCCGCAAGGACTACACGGACAACAAGGAAAATGAGTTGGAGCTGACCGACGACAACAAGAGCTACATCGTTGGTGCGGGCATCAATACGCGCGACTATACGGAGCGCGTTCCTGCGCTTATCGACGCGGGCGTCGATGTCCTCTGCATCGACTCCTCGGAGGGGTTCTCCGAGTGGCAGCGCATGACGATCCAGTACATCCGCGAGGAGTTCGGTGATTCGGTCAAGGTTGGCGCGGGTAACGTCGTGGACGGTGAGGGCTTCCGTTTCCTCGCAAATGCGGGGGCAGACTTTATCAAGGTCGGCATCGGCGGCGGTTCCATCTGCATTACGCGCGAGACGAAGGGCATCGGACGCGGACAGGCAACGGCACTCATCGACGTGTGTGCCGAGCGTGACAAATACTACAAGGAGACGGGGGTCTACATCCCCATCTGCTCTGACGGCGGCATCGTCTACGATTATCACATGACGCTCGCGCTTGCCATGGGCGCGGACTTCCTCATGCTGGGGCGTTACTTCTCACGCTTCGATGAGAGCCCGACGGACCGCGTCATGGTGAACGGCACCTACTATAAGGAATATTGGGGCGAGGGCTCGAACCGCGCGCGCAACTGGCAGCGGTATGATCTCGGCGGGAGCAAGAAGCTCTCCTTTGAGGAGGGGGTAGATTCCTACGTCCCCTATGCGGGACCGCTGAAGGAGAACGTACAGACGACGCTCTCCAAGATTCGCTCCACGATGTGCAACTGCGGTGCGCTCAGCCTCCCGGAGTTCCGTGACAAGGCAAAGCTCACCCTCGTCTCTTCGACCAGCATCGTCGAGGGCGGCGCACACGATGTAATCCTGCGCGATAAACTCGGACGGGATTGACGAAGATCAGAAAAGACGCACGATGCGTGCGCCTTTTCTTTTTTCACATTTTGTGGTAATATCAACCATAGGATTTTGGGGAATCACGGATGAAATGACATTTGGCTGATCCGGTACGAATTCATTTCTGCAGTATGGCGGAGGAGATATGCAGCAAGGCGCAATCTTTGATATGGATGGGCTGCTCTTCGATACGGAGAAGATGTATCAGCACGGCTGGCTGGTCGTAGCCGATGAATTTGGTGTGCCGCGCAGCCCGGAATTGGGCAAGGCATGCTGCGGCACGAGCGGTGAGACGATGGCGGCGGTGGTGCATTCCTTCTATCCGACGGTGGATGCCTATGCCTATTCGCGCCGTGTGGCTGAGTACGTCCGTGACGAGGCAGCGAAGAACTTGCCGATCATGCCGGGGGCGCGTGAGCTGCTCCATTATTTTCGTGCGCATGGCGTCCGTATCGCAACGGCAAGCAGTTCGACGGTGGCGCAGATCGAGAAAAATCTCGCGCAGAGCGGCCTGAGAGAGTACTTTGATGCCATTGTCGGCGGGGATATGGTCGAGCGGGGGAAACCCGCCCCCGATATTTTTCTGCGCGCGGCTGCGGCAATCCAGATCCCACCGGCGGACTGCTATGTCTTCGAGGATGGCTACAATGGGCTGCGCGGTGCATCGGCAGCGGGCTGTGTGGCGGTGATGATTCCCGACACATTGCCGCCGACGGAGGAGATGCGGGGGATCTGCACGGGGATTTATCCATCGCTGCACGCGGCGCTGGATGCGATCAAGCAAGGGAAGCTGTGACTATTTCCATAGTGAGGTAAGGTAATGGACGAACAGAAAACCATGATGTTCTCCTTCGGGGAGGATAAGCCAAAGGCAGATGTCGTCATACGGGATGTGAGTGCGGCGATGCGGGAGAAAGGGTATAACCCGATCAACCAGCTGGTCGGCTATCTGCTGTCCGGCGATCCTGCGTATGTGACGAGTCACCGCGATGCGCGGAGCAAGATACGGAGTCTTGAGCGGGACGATCTGCTCGATGAGCTCGTGCGCTTCTATCTGGAACACGAGAAATGAAACGCTATATGTCACTCGATCTCGGTGATGCGACGATCGGGATTGCGGTCAGTGACCTTCTCGGGCTGACGGCGCAGGGCGTTGAGACAGTGCGGCGCACGACACTCGAGGCAGATCTTGCCCGCCTTGGGCAGCTCATGCAGGAGTATGAGGTCGATGCACTCGTGGCCGGCCTGCCAAAGCACATGAACGGTGATGAGGGCGAGCGCTGCAGCATTGTGCGTGCCTTTATGGCGGAGGTGGAGGAGCACTTTCCGGGGACGGAGGTACACTACTGGGATGAGCGCCTCTCGACTGTCGCTGCCTCGCGCACGCTCATTGCCGGGGATGTCTCACGCAAAAAACGCCGCAAGGTGATCGATAAGATGGCGGCGGTCTATATTTTACAGGGATTTTTGGATCGACAGAATATGGGAAATCACGGATAAAAGATGCGCCGGGAGGCGTGCACTGAATTTATCCGTGCTTTCTTGATTGAAGGAGCAGAGAAGATGACTGAGCAGGAAGAACTTCACGACGAGGACGTTATTGTCGTTATCTCCGATGAGGAGGGAGTGGAGCACTATTACCGCGAGGAGATGATCGTGCCGCTCGGAACGGAGCGATTTGCCGTGCTCGTAGCACTCCACATGGATGCAGATGGAGCCCTTGAAGACAGTGATGATGAGGACGAGGCGACGATTGCCAAGATCATCGTGGATGAGAGCGGCGAGGACATCTACACAGATCCGACGGACGAGGAGTTCGAGGCGGTCTGCCGCGCCTATGAGCGTCTTGCAGAGCAGGAGGAAGAATAAGGGGATCGCAGATCGCCGCCGCATCAGCGGACCATGATGTTCTGTGGAGCAGGAGACTGCGCGGGCCTACGACACTGAGACAAGAGAGGATGGATTTTGTTGCGGGAGTCATTGCAGGAGTTGTGGCAGAAGACACGCGACTTTCTGGAGCACGCCGAATGGCAGGAGGCTCTGCGGGCGGTTTACCGCGGAAAGGGAACCCCAAAGCAAAAGAAAATGATATTTGGCGGGGCGGCTGCGGTCGCCCTCCTCTTCCTTGTTTTTGCGCTTTTGATCGCGTCGCCGTCCGCCTCGCCCACCAATGAGGGGACGCCTGTGTACTTTACCGTACGCCCCGGGATGAGTGTCAGCAGCATCGGCAAGGAACTGCATGAACGCGGTGTGATCGACAGCGAGATGAAGTTCTGGTGGACGGCGAAGCTGAACGGACTTGAAAACAAGGTCAAGACCGGTACGTTCGCCATGCAGACCGGGATGACGCCGCGTGATGCGCTGGAAAAACTCGTCTATGGCAATACCGTCACGATCCGCTTCGTGATTCCCGAGGGGTTCGGCGTGAAGGAGATCGCCGAGCGGCTGGAAAAGGAAGGGCTTGTACGCGCGGATGACTTTATGGAGCGCGCCAAGACATTTCGCCCCTATCCCTATATAGAGCAGCATGAGAATGTGCGTTATGCGGCAGAGGGGTTCCTTTTCCCCGACACCTATGAGCTGAGCGATTCGTTCGATGCCGACTCGATCATGACGATGATGGCAGAGAATTTCGATCATCGCCTGACGAAGGAGATGCGCGACCGCGCCAAGGAGATGCACCTCTCGATCTATGAACTCGTCACGCTCGCATCCCTCGTGGAGAAGGAGGCGTATCATGATGAGGATCGCCCGATCATCGCGCAGATCTTTCTGAAGCGCCTGCGCCTCGGTATGCCGCTGCAGGCCGACCCGACGGTACAGTATTTGCTCGATGAGCCGAAGGAGGATCTCCTCTACAGCGACACGGAAGTTGCGTCGCCCTATAATACCTATCAGAATGTCGGCCTGCCGCCGGGGCCGATCGCAAGCCCCGGTACAGCGTCGCTGATGGCCGTGCTGCATCCCGCACATACGAACTATCTGTATTTCGTGGCGGATCGGAATGGAAAGAATTACTATGCAACGAATTATGCGGATCACCTCGCTCTTGTCGATCAGGTGCGCTGATGCAGTGAAGGTGCTCCGATGACGCGCAGACCTGAGCTCCTTGCCCCTGCGGGGACGATGGAGAAGCTGGAGGCGGCGCTCCGCTATGGTGCGGATGCGGCGTATCTCGGCGGACGACAGTTCGGCCTGCGTGCCTTTGGCGGGAACTTTACGCAGGACGAGATTGCGGCGGCCGTTCGCCTTGCTCATGGGATGGGAAAGAAGATCTATGTGACGGTCAATGTGTTCCCGCACAATGAGGATCTGGTGTCACTGCCGGACTATCTGCGCTTTCTTAAGGAGGCAGGGGCAGATGCCGTCCTCGTTGCCGACCTCGGTGTCTTTATGTGTGCACGCGAGGCGGCACCCGGACTTCCCATCCATGTCAGCACACAGGCGAACAATGTCAACTGGCGTACGGTGCGCGCGTGGCAGGAGCTTGGCGCGGCGCGCGTCGTGCTTGCACGCGAGCTCTCGGCGGCGGAGATACAGGAGATTCGGCGGGCGACGGACGTGGAGCTGGAGCTGTTCGTGCACGGTGCAATGTGTATCTCCTATTCCGGACGATGTCTGCTCAGCAGTTACTTTACGGGGCGCGATGCGAACCGCGGAAGCTGTGCCCAGTCCTGTCGATGGAAGTATGCACTGGTCGAGGAATCCCGTCCCGGAGCGTACTATCCCATCGCCGAGGATGAGCGCGGCACCTATATCATGAACTCGAAGGATCTGTGCCTGCTCCCGTATCTGGACGAGGTCATCGCATGCGGCGTGGACAGTCTGAAGATCGAGGGACGCATGAAGAGCGTTCACTATGTGGCGAGCGTTGTGAAGGCGTATCGCACGGCGCTGGATGCCTGCCTGTCGGAGCACCCCTACCATGTCGAAACATCGTGGCTGGAGGAACTGAACAAGGTGTCACACCGTGCATATACCACGGGTTTTTTCTTCGGAAAGACGACGGCGGAGGATCAGATCTATGGATCTTCGTCCTATGAGCAGACCTCGGAGTTCGTCGGGCTGGTGCGTGCCTATGATGCCGTGACAGGACTGGCAGAGGTGGAGCAGCGCAATCACATGCGCGTCGGACAGGAGATTGAGATCTTTCAGCCGAAGGGGATGTCCTTTCGCCAAATTCTCGATGCCATGTGGGATGCGGAGGGGACGCCGATCGACGCTGCACCGCACCCGCAGCAGATCGTGCGCATTCGGCTGGTGCACCCGGCAGAGCCATACAGCATCCTGCGCCGCGATGTGCCAATGAAAAAGGGGGATGGGTTATGAGCACGGTGATTCGTCGCTTTGCGTGTGCCGAAGGGCGTGTGCAGGGCGTGGGCTTTCGCATGTTTGTCCGACAGCAGGCGGTGATGCGTGACATCACGGGTTGGGTCAAGAATATGTCGGACGGCACGGTGACAATGGAACTGCAGGGTGCGGCGGATGCCGTCGACGCGGCATTTGACGCCATGCGTGCAGGAAATATGTTTATCCACGTGAATCATCTCACGGTCGAGGAACGCGCTCTGCTTGAGGGGGAGCGCAGCTTTGACGTGCGCTATTAGAGGAGTATGATGGGAAAAATATTGGTGTTGAATGGGCCGAATCTCAATATGCTCGGGACGCGTGAGCCTGAGATTTACGGCGCGCTGACACTCGCCGACATCAACGAACGCCTGCGCCGCCGCGCGGAGCGTGCAGGCCTTGCAATCACATTTCTGCAGTCGAATCACGAGGGCGTCTTGGTGGATGCCATTCAGGCAGCGCGCGGGAACACGGACTACATTATCCTGAATGCCGCTGCCTTTACGCATTACAGTATTGCCATCCGCGACGCCATTTCTGCCGCTGAGGTTCCCGTCATCGAGGTACATCTCTCGAACATCCATCAGCGCGAGGAGTTCCGGCATCACTCGGTGATTGCGCCGGTCGTTTGGGGGCAGGTTGCAGGGCTGGGGGCGGAGAGCTATATGGCGGCACTTGAGGCAATCATCTGCCGCATGGAGGGATACAATGGAGATTGAGGGACGAGTCGCGCGTCTGCGTGCGCTCATGGCAGAGAAGGTTCTGGACGGGGTGCTCGTCACCAAGGAGGAGAGTGTCCATTATTTTAGCGGCTTTCGCGGTGACTCCACGGCACTTCTCATAACCCCCGAGCGACTTCTTCTCATGACAGACAATCGCTATACGGAGCAGGCGCAGCTGCAGGCACCAAGCTATGATGCCGTCGAACAGCATGAGGGGCTGAGCAAAAAGATTGCAGAGGCGGCGCAGGATATTGGGATTCTTGCGCTTGGCTTTGAGGGCGGTGCACTGACCTGTGATCGGTATGAACAGCTGAAATCTATGCTGGGAGAGATATCCTTTGACACGTCGCTCTCCCTTGATGCACTGCGCATGGTCAAGGATGCGGATGAGATCGCCGCCATTCGCCGTGCCTGTGCGATTGCCGATGCGGCATTCGCGCACATCATCACCGTCATTCGCCCCGGCATGACGGAGTGTGAGGTGGCCGCTGAGATGGAGTACTTCATGCGGCGTGAGGGCTCGGAGCGCCCTGCCTTTACGACGATTGTCGCCTCGGGGGTGCGGGGCAGTCTGCCGCACGGCGTGGCAAGTACGAAGGAGATCGCGCGCGGCGAGCTCGTGACGATGGACTTCGGCGCGGTCTATGAGGGCTACTGCTCAGACATTACGCGGACCATCTGCGTCGGACGGGCAGACGCGCATCAGCGCGAGCGCTATGATGCCGTGCTTGCGGCGCAGGAACGTGCACTCGCTGCACTGCATCCCGGGGTCACAGGGATCGAGGCAGACCGCGTGGCACGCGATGCTCTCGCTGAGAAGAATCTTGCACAGTATTTCGGACATGGGCTCGGGCATAGCCTTGGGCTTGAGATCCACGAGGAGCCGCGCCTTTCGAAGTCCTGTCCTGTCGCACTGCAGGAGAATATGCTGATTACCGATGAGCCGGGAATCTATATTCCGGGCTGGGGCGGAATCCGCATCGAGGACACGGTGCTCATCACGCATGACGGAGCGGAGCCGCTGACGCACGCGCCAAAAGAATTTATTGAAATATGTATATAAACCCGCTATAATGTGTAAAGGTATAACAGATATGGAGGAACGAACAATATGATTAACAGCACCGATTTCCGCACAGGCCTGACCATTGAGTACGATGGGGGCGTCTGGCAGATTGTTGATTTTCAGCACGTGAAACCGGGAAAGGGTGCCGCGTTCGTCCGTACAAAGATCAAGAACGTCGAGACCGGTGCCGTGGTGGAGCGCACGTTCAATCCGAACGAGAAGATGCCTGCGGCCCATCTCGAGACGCATACCATGCAGTACCTCTACGAGGCGGACGGCGTCTATACGTTCATGAATACGGAGACCTATGAGCAGACGGAGCTGACGCGCGAGCAGTTGGGCGATGCACTGAACTACCTCATGGAGAACATGGAGGTGGCGGTGCAGCAGTTCAAGGGGCGCATCATCGGCATCCAGCTGCCGAACTCCGTCAATCTGAAGGTCGTCGAGTGCGAGCCAAGTGTCAAGGGGAACACGGCGACGGGCGCGACGAAGATGGCAAAGGTTGAGACCGGTTATGAGGTGCGTGTGCCCCTCTTCATCAACGAGGGAGATGTTCTGCGCATTGATACGCGCACGGGCAACTACATCGAGCGCGCCTGAGTATAATCATATTAAATTTGGAGGGTATGAACATGGACAATGAGAAGGATGTTGTAAAGAAGGAAACAGGCCTTGGGACGATCCGCGTTGCCGATGAGGTCGTCAGCATTATCGCGGGGCTTGCCACGACAGAAGTTGATGGAATTGCGGGCATGAGCGGTGGTATCGCCGGCGGCATCGCTGAGATCCTGGGGCGTAAGAATTTCTCCAAGGGGGTCAAGGTCGAAGTCGGTGAGAAAGAGGCTGCGGTTGATCTCTACATCATCGTCAAGTATGGCATCCGCATTCCTGAGGTTGCCCTTGCGGCGCAGGAGAATGTCAAGCGCGCCATCGAGACGATGACGGGGCTGTCTGTGGTCGAGGTGAACGTGCATGTGCAGGGCGTCGGATTCCCTGAGGAGGAGCCGAAGGTCGAGGAGTCGCGTGTACACTAAGTGCAGTCGGGGGCTATGAACCATGGGGATTCTTAACCGTCTGCTCCTCCTGCCGTATGCGATTCTCGGCATGGCACTCGCCGTTGCCGTCGCAGCGGCGGCACTGCGTATCCTGCCGGAGAGTATCTGGCTGAACGAACTGCGCTATGCACTGTCCAGGCAAGAGCTCCTTATAGGCTGTGCGGTGTATTTTCTGTTTAGTCTAAAGTTCTTCTTTGCGGTGTTTTCGCGTTCCTCATCTTCTACACGTACGGACGGGGAGTTTATGGTGATCGAGACACCGGCCGGCTCCGTTCAGGTGGCACTCCCTGCCGTGCAGGGCATCGTCGAGCGTACCACGCTGGCCATGCAGGAAGTGCGTGAGGCAGCGGCAGTCATTGTGGTGCATGAGCAGCGGAAGGACAGCGCAGATCCGCCCATGCATATTGAGCTGAAGATCAGTATTGCGGATCACGCAGCATTGGGACAGGTGACAGAGCAGCTGACGCAGAGTGTGCAGCAGCATATTCATGAGGTCCTCGGTGTAGCCGAGGTGCCGGTCAAGATCAGTGTGACGGAGATCGGCGCGTCCGGTGCGGCAAAACGCTCTGTGGCGTAGTGGGAGGTGCGCATGAAAGAATATCTGCTGCAGCTCCTGCAGGAACAGTGGATGTACCATCGCGGACGGACGGGCGGACTGGTGCTCGGAACCCTGTTCGGCGTCTGCGTCCTGCTGTTTGGGTTTTGGAATATTGTCTTTGTGATTCTCTGTGCCGGTATCGGCATGTATATTGGATTGCAGTCAGAGCATCGACGCTGGTCAGAGATCATTGATCTGTCGGGACTGCGGAATCTCTTTCGGAGGATGTCATGAGCCGCAGACACGCGCGTGAGGCGGCGCTTTTGACACTTTTTCAGCGGGAGTTCGATCAGGATCGTCCGCCGACTGTCGCGGCAGGGGATCTTGCCAGCGACGCTGTGGACGGTTTGACGGAGAAGGATCTTGCCTATGCGAATGGGCTCGTGCAGGGTACGTGCTCCGTTCAGCCGGAGATCGATGCGGCGATTGAGCGCATGGCGAAGGAGTGGAAGCTCCATCGCATGGCGCCCGTGGATCGCAATCTCATCCGCATGGCCTACTATGAGATGTGCTATCAGGAGGAACGCATTGACCCTCCGATTGCCATTAACGAAGCAGTGGAGCTGGCAAAAAAATATGGGTCGGACGATGCGGGCCGCTATGTAAACGGTATCCTTGCTGCGCTGCAGAAATCAATGGGATAACTGATGAAAAAGAATCCGTTGCACAGTCGGTGCAATGGTTCTTTTTTTATCGTCATGGGGGAGAGGTGATTATGACCGTTCACAGTGTCAGTGATGTAACGCGCTATATCAAAGGGATGTTTGAGCATGAGCCAATTCTGTCGGATCTCCTGATTCGCGGCGAGGTGTCCAACTATAAACGCTATCCGTCGGGACATGCCTACTTTACCCTAAAAGATGCAGGCGCAAGCATGAAGTGTGTCATGTTCAACGGCTATGCGCGAAATCTGCGCTTTGCACCCGAGAACGGGATGCAGGTGATCGCGGGCGGCAATATCTCCGTCTATGAGCGTGACGGAGCATATCAGCTCTATGTCAGCTCCTTGACACCCGAGGGCGCGGGGGCGCTCGCCCTCGCCTTTGAGCAGATGCGCGATCGACTCGCCGCCGAGGGGCTTTTTGATGAAGGACATAAACAGCCGCTGCCGCGCTTTCCGCGACGCATTGGGATTGTCACGTCGTCGGCAGGAGCGGTGCTGCGCGATATCCACAATGTCTCCAAGCGACGCTGGCCGGGCGTGCAGCTCATCCTTCATCCCGTTCTGGTGCAGGGCGCAGGAGCGGCGGAGCAGATTGCGGATGCCGTGGCGTTTTTCAATGAAAAATATCCGGTGGATGTCCTGATCGTTGGCCGCGGCGGCGGGAGTGCAGAGGATCTCTGGGCGTTTAATGAGGAGGTCGTCGTCCGCGCCGTCTATCGGTCGCGTATTCCCGTGATCTCGGCCGTGGGGCATGAGACGGATACGACGCTTGTGGATTTCGTCAGCGATCGGCGTGCGGCGACACCTTCGCAGGCGGCGGAGTTTGCCGTTCCTGATGCGGTGGAGATGGAGCGATTCCTCATGGGGCTGCGCGCACGTCTTGACGCGGGGCGAAAGCGACAGATCGATCATGCCGGTGCACGCCTGAGCACGCTCGTTCAGCGGCCTTGGTGCACCAATCCGCGCATGTTGATCGCCCCGCTGATGCAGCGCAGTGACCGCGCCACGGCAGAGCTCCATCGTGCGGCAAAGGAGCAGAGCGTCGCAGCGCGGCATCGCCTTGAGCTCGTGCTGAAGCGTCTGGAGCTGCTCAACCCCGTACGGGTTCTCTACCGTGGGTTCAGCATTGTGGAGAAGGACGGGCGTGCCGTGAGCCGCGTGAAGGACGTCACGGCGGGTGACCGCGTGAACATTACATTTGCGGACGGCAAGATATCTGCCGTCGTGGAACAGGCAAAGGAGCAGCAGAATGGCGCGTAAAAAAGAGATGGCGTTTGAGGAAGCACTGGGGGCGTTGGAGCAGATTGTTGCTGAGATCGAGGCGGGTGATTTGGCCCTTGCTGATCTCATGGCAAAGTACTCCGAAGGAATCAAACTCTCGGAGTTCTGTGCTACGTCGCTGCGGCGCGCGGAGGAGACGATGGATCTCCTCGTGCGGGAGACAGCGGACGGCGTCACACAAGAACCGCTGAAGATCGGAGGCTGAGATGAAGGAACGTTGGCGGGCGCGGCAGAAGCTGGTGGAGCGTGCGCTGCAGGCGGAGCTGGATCGGACGGATGTGCTCGATGATACGCTGCGGCAGGCGATGGCGTACAGTCTGATGGCAGGCGGGAAACGTCTGCGACCTGTGCTCCTCATGGCGGCAGCGGATGCGGTAGGCGCGGATGGCGCCAAGTTCCTGTCCGTGGCGTGTGCACTTGAGATGATCCACACGTATTCCCTCATCCACGACGATCTCCCGGCGATGGACAACGACGACTATCGGCGTGGCAAATTGACCAATCACAAGGTCTTTGGCGACGGCATTGCCATCCTTGCAGGTGACGGACTTCTAACGCTCGCGTTTACGGTCATCCTGCGCCAGCAGGATGTATCCGCCGATACACTTCTGCGCGTGGTGGATGAGATCAGTCGTGCTGCCGGTGCTGAGGGCATGGTGGGCGGACAGGTGCTCGACCTGCGCGCAGAGGAACATCGCATCTCGATGGAGGAGATGCGCCGTGTCCACATGGGCAAAACGGGGGCGCTCTTTCGCGCAGCGCTGCGCAGCGGCGCAATCCTTGGCGGTGCGTCCGAGACACAGCTTGCGGCGCTTACGATGTATGCGGAGCAGTTCGGGCTTGCCTTTCAGATCACGGACGATATTCTCGATGTCGTCGGGACGGCAGAGGACATCGGCAAGCCCGTCGGAAGTGATGAAAAAAACCACAAGTCGACCTATGTCTCCCTGACCTCGCTCGAAGGAGCGCAGGAACTTGCAGCACAGACGGTGAAGGATGCGTGCGCGGCGCTCCGTGATTTCGGCGCGGAGGCAGATTTTCTGCGTGAGCTGGTGTCCTATCTCGTGTATCGGAAGCAGTAGGGGGCACCGTTGAAGAAAGAGCGTTTGGATGTGCTGCTCACCGTACAGGGGCTTGCACCGAGCCGTGAGCGTGCGAAGCGTCTCATCATGGCAGGACAGGTGCTCGTCAACGAGCAGCGTGTGGATAAAGCGGGTGCAACCGTTCCCGCCGATGCAGTACTGCGCGTCGTGGGAGAGGATCTTCCGTATGTCAGCCGCGGCGGATTGAAGCTCGCAAAGGGGATTGCTGCGTTCGGTATTTGCCTTGCGGGGCGGACAGCGGCAGACATCGGTGCGTCCACGGGCGGATTTACGGACTGTATGCTGCAGAATGGCGCGGTCAAGGTCTATGCGATTGATGTGGGATATGGACAGCTCGACTGGAAACTGCGCACGGATGCACGCGTCGTCAACATGGAGCGTACGAACATCCGCAAGGTAACGCCGGACATGCTGGATCATGCACCGGACTTTGCCTCGATCGATGTGGCATTCATCTCGCTGGATAAGGTCCTCCCCGTTGTGCGGACGCTCCTCTCACCGGAGGGAGAGGTACTCGCCCTCATCAAGCCGCAGTTCGAGGCGGGAAAGGATCGCGTCGGAAAGAACGGTGTTGTGCGAGACCCTGCGGTGCACGAGGATGTGATTGCACGCGTCCTTGCCACCGCAGAGGGGCTGGGCTTTGTTCCGCGCGGACTGACCTTTTCTCCGGTCAAGGGACCAAAGGGGAATATCGAGTATCTCCTCTATCTGGGAATGCAGGGCGGACGTACGGCTATCGCGGATGAGGAGACCGCCGCTGTGGTGGCAGAGGCACATCGTACACTGGATGGATGAGATGCGGAGCGGATTATGTTGACGGTTGCAGTTTTTCCCTATGTCGAGCGTCCTGAGATGCGGGATATTGTCCTGCGCATCCGCAGCTTTCTTACGGCACGGGGCGCGCGTATCATCCTGCCGCGTGCGCGTGCGGCGGAGTTCGGCATGGAGGAGTGCGGTGCAGATGACATCGAGCGTCTGCCCGCCGACTTTGCCCTGAGTCTCGGCGGAGACGGTACACTGCTCGGCATCTGCCGACGCTATGCGGAGAACCCCGTGCCGGTCTGCGGCATCAATTTGGGGACACTCGGCTTTATGGCGGATATTGAGCTCAATGAGCTGGAACGGCGTCTGGGACAGCTCTGTGCGGGAGATTACCGCGTGGAGCAACGGCCGCTCCTCGCGGGCTATGTGACGCATCCATGCGGCGAAGAGCATTTTCTCGGCTATGCGATCAACGACATTGTGGTGACCAAGGGCGATGTGGCGCGCGTTATCACGCTGGGGCTGACGGTGAACAGTACACCGCTGGTTGCATGCAAGGCGGACGGATTTATCGTTGCCTCGCCGACGGGCTCAACGGCATACTCCCTTTCGGCGGGCGGGCCGATCATGAACCCGATGGTGCGCGGCATCCTGCTCACGCCCATCTGCGCACATACGCTAAACATCCGCCCGCTCGTCATACGCGAGGAGGACGTGGTGCACATCCATTTGCTCGATACGCGCCAGAGCATCATCGTCACCATCGATGGGCAGGAGACCACGCCGATCCGTCCTGATGATACCGTAACGGTGCGCTGTTCCGACGTGCGGGCGGGCATCATCAAATTTGAGGACAAAGACTACTATCAGACGCTGCGGACAAAACTCTGGAGAAACTGCTAGGAGAGAGCGGAATGAAACGTCGTCGTCACGACCTCATCAAACAGATCATCCGTGAAGAAATCATCGAGACACAGGAGGCACTTGCGGCAGCGCTCTGTGCGCGCCATGTGCACGTCACGCAGGCGACGATCTCGCGGGACATCAAGGAGCTCCTGCTCATCAAGGTGCCGGCAGGCGGCGGACGCTATCGCTATGCCGTCGCGCCGCAGGAGGGACAGCGTTTTTCCGAGACGCGCATGCGTCGTGTCTTCAAGGACAATGTGCAGAGCTGTGATTTCAGTGAGAACATCGTCGTCGTGCGCACTGCGCCAGGGGCAGCGGGAACGGTGGCATCCGCGCTCGACGCGTCGGCATGGTCGGAAGTCATCGGAACGATTGCAGGCGACGACCATATTTTCGTGCTCATCCGCCCGAAGGAGGCAGCGGCGGATATCGTTGCACGCATTCAAAAACTCATGCACTGAAAGGAGGGATGTGTGGTGCTGCACAGCCTACGGATTCAGAATTTTGCCCTTTTGGAAGAGGTGACCGTCGAGTTCGGCACGGGGCTGAACATCCTCACGGGTGAAACCGGTGCGGGCAAGTCCATTCTGATTGGTGCACTGGGGGCAATCCTCGGCCAGCGTGTCCCTGCCGATGTCATACGCAGCGGCTGTGATTTTCTGCGTGTGGAGGCTGTTTTTTCCATCGAGGAAAACTCTGCCGTGTCCGCATTGCTCGCCGCGCAGGAGATTGAATGCGATGATGAGCTGATCATCGTACGCAAGGTATCACGTGCGGGGAAAAGCTCCATTCTTGTCAACGGTGCCCATGTGACGCTGACCTTTCTCAAAAAACTTGCGCCGCATCTCGTGGACATCCATGGACAGAATGAGAACTTGGCACTCCTGCGCGAGGAGGCGCAGCGCAGCCTCCTTGAAGGCGGTGATGCCGATCTCGCGGAGCGTCTGTGTGCCTATCAGGATGTCTATCGGGACTGGAAGGCGCGGACGAAAGAGCGTGAGATGCGTACGGAGGAAAATGCGGAGATCGCCGAGCGTCTGGATATGCTCCGCTGGCAGGAGCAGGAAATCGCAGAGGCGGAACTCACAGAGGGAGAGGATGAGGAACTCGAGACCGAGATTCGCCGTCTTTCCCATGCGGAACGCTTGGTGGAGCACGCCGCCGAGGCGAGCAATCTCCTCAGTGAGGATACGGAGGAGGGGGCTGCCGTCCTGACGGCACTATCGCGCGTCACACATGCGCTGGAGGAGATCTCGCGCTACGATGAGAGCCTTGCGGGGGCGCAGGCGATGATCGAGGACGCGTATATCTCTCTGCAGGAGGCATCCTATGAGGTGCGGGACTACCTCGAGGGCATCGACGCGGATCCCGCCTCGCTGGACAAGATCCAGCTGCGCATGGATGTGATCGAGCGCCTCAAGAAAAAATACGGCGGCAGCATCTCTGCTGTCCTAGCGCGCCTCGAAGCGCTGCGCACAGAGATCTCCTCCGCCGAACGCTATGATATGGACATAGAGGAACTGGATGCGGCGATTGCAAGGCTTCGTCAGCGCATGGAACAATGCGCCGCGGAGTTGACGAAACAACGGCAGAAGGTCGGTGCGGCACTCTCCGCGAAGATTGAACGGGAGCTGCAGGGGCTCGGCATGAAGCAGGCACGTTTTCACATTGTTGTCACGCCGGAGGAGCAGTATACAACCCGTGGTGCAGATCGCCTCACGATGCTGTTTTCCGCCAATGTCGGCGAGACGGAAAAGCCTCTGGAGAAAATCGCCTCGGGCGGTGAACTCTCGCGCATCGCGCTCGCGATCAAGTCCATCGTCGCGGCACGGGATACCGATGGGACAAGCATGGTGTTTGATGAAATCGACACGGGGATCGGCGGGCGCACTGCGCAGATGGTCGCAGAGCGGATTGCGTTCGTCGCGCAGTATAAGCAGGTGCTCTGCATCACGCATTTGCCGCAGATCGCCTGCATGGCGGATGTGCATCTCTATATTGCAAAATCCGTCGTCGACGGAGCGACGGTGACGCGCGTCGAGCCGCTCAGTGAGAAGGAGCGCGTCCGCGAGATCGCACGCATGGCATCGGGCGATGATGTCACGTGGGCGGCACTTGCGAATGCCCGTACCATGCTTGCGGGCGCAGCGACGAAGAAGAAAGAGTTGAAGCAGTTGGAAATAGGAATGAGGTCTGGATGAAGTACAATAATGTAAAACGTCTGATGATGGTTGGGCTGATTGCTTCGTGTGCAGCGTTTGCCGCAGCGGCGGAGGCAATGCCGACGGCAGAGCCGATGGTCGGAATGCCGTCGCCGCTCGTGGAGTATCCGAGCGTCCGCGATGCATGGGCAGTGGCAGGACTGCCGGTCTACACACCGACACTCCTTCCTGTGGGCTATGCGCAGAAGAATGTTATCGTAATCGACAAAAGTCTCGCCGAAATCTTTTATCGCAACAGTGACGGCAAGGAGATCCTCTTCCGCATGGCGGCGGGGAATGCAGATATCAGCGGTGACAGCACGGCGTACGAAGTGAACCAGGTCGTTCAGACCGGACGGCAGTACATCCGCGTCAAGGGGACGGGGCGGATGGTTCGTCTTGCGCTTTGGTCGCGTGGCGGGTATACATTCTCCCTCTCCTTTGAGGAGCCGGTTTCCGTTGAGGCAGTGGAGGCAATCGTCACCACGATCGCGTGGAACTAAACCCTGCGTCAAAGTTTTTGCGCGAATTGAAAAAATTTATTTGCACGCCCGCGATAGCCGTGTTATACTGTTAAACAGATTGTGTGAGTGGGATAAGAGTCGCCGTGTATTTCGGTATGTGTTGGAGAGGTCTATGGAGGTTATTTTAGCGGAACATCTCGGCTTCTGTTATGGCGTCAAACGCGCCATTGAGATCGCCAGAGAGAACGCTTCCCCCGATGGGACATCCAGTACACTCGGTCCGATCATCCATAATCCGCAGATGGTGGAACGCCTGAAAGAGGAGGGCGTCGGCACGGTCAGCACACTGGACGAGATGCAGGATGGGACGGTCATCATCCGTTCGCATGGCGTGGGTCCGGCGGTGTATGCACAGGCGGAGCAGCGCGGTCTGAATCTTGTGGATGCAACCTGTCCGCACGTCAAGAAGGCACAGCTTTCGGCAAAGCAGCTCTCGGAGGAGGGCTATACCGTCGTCATCATCGGCGAAAAAAATCACCCGGAGGTCAAGAGTATCTTCGAGTGGACCGCACAGCGGGCACACATTATTGAGAGCGAGGAGGAGGCAGCGGCGCTGCCAACCTTTGGGAAGCTCGGCGTTGTCTGTCAGACAACGTTTTCGAGTGATCGCTTTCGGCGCATCGCGTTTGTCCTTCTGGATAAGTCGCGCGACATCAAGATCCTGCGTACGATCTGCACGGCGACGGATATGCGTCAGTCGGCGGCGATCGAACTGGCAGGACGCGTGGATGCGATGATTGTCGTTGGCGGGAAGAACAGTGCGAACACGACACGGCTTGCCCAGCTGTGCAGTGAAAAATGTCGAACCTATCACATTGAGACAGCAGATGAACTGCAGTCTGATTGGTTGAATCATATTAATAAAATTGGTATTACAGCCGGTGCTTCTACACCGGACTGGATTATCAAGGAGGTTTTTAAACAGTGTCAGAGCAGAGCATGAAGGAACTTTTGGAACAGGAAGATATGCCCGATATCCAAGAGCGCACCGTGGTCAAAGGGGTTGTTGTCCAGGTATCCCGCGATGAGGCGTATGTGGATATTGGCTACAAGCAGGAAATTCCTGTCTCCAAGAGGGATCTTGCCGTTCCTGCGCCGGACGATGCACGCGACGTCGTGAAGGTCGGCGATGAGATTGATGTCTACATCAAGTCTCTCGGCGGCGACAACGGCGGCAGCCTCTCGAAGGTCGAAGCTGACAAGATGGCCGCATGGAAGGACATCGAGGTCATCAAGGAGAAGGGCGAGACCGTCGAGGCGAAGGTCGCCAAAGAGGTCAAGGGTGGACTTGTCGCCTACGTCATGGGACTGCGCGGCTTCATTCCTGCCTCCCAGATGGAGCTTCACTTCGTGAAGGATCTCTCAGTCTACGTTGACCAGACGGTTGAGGCAGAGATCATCGAGATCGACGTGCAGAAGCGCCGTCTCGTCCTTTCGCGCCGTAAGCTGCTCGAGCGTGACCGCGCGGAGAAGGAAGAGGCTGTGTTCTCTGCCATCGAGCCGGAGCAGATCGTACGCGGTACGGTCAAGCGTCTCGTGGACTACGGAGCCTTCATCGACATCGGCGGTGTGGATGGTCTGGCACATATCTCTGATCTCGCGTGGCATCGCGTCAAGCATCCGTCAGAGGTGCTCGAGGTTGGGCAGGAGCTCGACGTCTACGTAAAGAGCGTGGATCGCGATGCGAAGCGTATTTCCCTCTCGGTCAAGGATACACTTCCGGATCCGTGGGTCGAAAAGGCAGAGAAGTACGCAGAGGGCGACTTCATCGAAGGCAAGATCATCAAGCTGACCGACTTCGGTGCATTTATGGAAATCGAGCCGGGCTTTGATGGACTGATCCCGATGGGTGAGCTTGCCGAAAAGCGCATTGAGCGTGCGGACGAGGCAGTCCACACGGGCGATGTCGTTGTGGTCAAGGTGCTCCGCATCGACACGAAGCGCAAGCGCATCTCCCTCTCCATCACGAAGGCAAAGCGTGATGCAGACAGTGCTGACGTCAAGAAGTATGCGGCGGAGAGTGCATCTGAGGGCGACGAGACAGTGACGGACTGATCGTCTGATCGCATAACTCGATAGAGACTTGAAGGAGTGATGTTATGTCACTCCTTTTTTGTATACCTACGTTTCTTATAACATGGCATCAATGTTTGACGAGGAAGAGAAACCTCTATAGGGTTGTTTGACGAAGCACCTGTTCTTCGTCGAACAACCCTTTTCTTATGCGTATGTGCCATATTGAAAAAAAGGCGGGTTATTGCTATAATAATACGGTAGATTGGTGCGTTATAAGGTCGGAGGTGGCTGTTATGTTTCGTCCATTGCCATTTAATCTGAAGGAGAATGCCGAAAAGGGGCAGGAGATGCTGAGCAAGGCGTTGGATACGGTGATGGAACATTCCTTCAATCCGTTGGACAAGGTCGGCGGCGTGCTCTTTCCGTTTCGTGTCGATGTGATTGATACGGAGACGCAGTACGAGATCTTTGCCGAGCTGCCGGGCTTCTCCAAGGATGCGATCGAGGTGTCGTACAGTGAGGACGGCCGGCTGAAGATCAAGGCGGAGCGCAGTGCGGCCGATGTTCCGGAGACGCGGTACCTCTGCCACGAGCGCAGGACGGGGGCTTTTGAGCGCTCTTTCCTCATCGACGATGTAAACGATGCGGATGTATCCGTTTCCTATGAGGCGGGCATTCTTCATGTGATCCTGCCGAAGCTGGCAGAGAAGCAGTCGCGCCGCGTCTTTACGATACAGTGATTCGGACGGGAGCAGATAGAGAGAGAGCTAGAACGGGAGGACGTTATGTCGGAGGATCGCGATTGGGAGCTTTTCAAGCAAAAGCTCAAGGCAAAGACGGAGATCGATCTGGATCTCTACAAAGAACCGCAGATGAAGCGCCGTATCAACAATCTGATCACGCGCGCCGGCTACAAGGAGTGCAGCAAGTACTTTGACCATGTGTGCGGGAACAAGGATGATTTTGCTGCGTTTATCGAGTATCTGACAATCAACGTGTCGGAGTTCTTTCGCACGCCGGAGAAATTTGGCAAGCTCGAGACGGATGTCATCCCTGACCTCCTAAAACGCTCGTCGAAGCTCAATATTTGGAGCGCAGGCTGCTCCATCGGCGCGGAGCCGTACTCGCTTGCCATCATTATGAAGGAGATGACGCCCGGGACGCGTCACCGTATCCTTGCCTCTGATCTCGATATCGAGATTCTGGCGAAGGCAAAGCGCGGCGTCTATACGGCGGACGAGATCAAGAGCATGGCACCCGAGCGTCGCCGCAAGTACTTTGATGTCGTGGACGGTGACCACTATGCCGTCAAACAGGAGATCAAGAGCATGATCGAGTTCAAGCGACACAATCTCCTGCAGGATAAGTTCGAGACGGGCTTCGATCTCATTCTCTGCCGCAATGTGGTCATCTATTTCACGGATGAGGCAAAGGAGCAGCTCTATCGCCACTTCTTTGAGGCGTTGAAGCCGGGCGGCATTCTCTTCGTCGGTGCGACGGAGTCGATTCTCAACTTCCGCAAGATGGGCTATACGAGCTTTCAGCCGTTCTTCTATCAGCGGCCGCTCGAGTCATGAGCGGTGCACCGCAGCTCACGCAGGAACAGCGGCGCGCGTTGCTCCTGCGCGAGGTCAAGTGGGCAGAGGAAAAGTCAGCGGCATACCGTGCTGCGTTCGCACGCGCCGGTGTGAGTCATGTTGACGTGCAGGATTTCGCAGATATGTCACGGCTGCCGTTTTTGGATGCCGTGGCAGAGGAGGGGGCGAATGCCCCTTTTTTCATGCTTACGCTGCCCTTATCGGGGCTTATGCGCGTGAGTGTGCTGTGGGATACCGCTGGCGTAGGCGGGCAGGTGCACTGCTATACGCAGGGGGATGTGGCGCGGCAGGTGCAGGCAGCGACAGATATGCTTCGCACCTGCGGCGTGCACCGTGCGAGTACGGTGCTGCTCGTCGGAAATGCTGCGGACAGCCGCACACTCGATCTCCAATATGCGCTCGACGGTCTCGGCGCGACGGTTCTCCCCTGTGCCTCGGCGGCAGATGCTGTGCGGCTCATGGATGCCGTTGTCCCCGATACGGTGATCGCATGGGAGCAGGATATTCCTCTGCTCGAAGAGACATTGGATAGGATGGCACTCTATCGGCTGATCTCCATCGGTGCACACCCATGTCCGCAGGAGCGTACGCAGCGGATGGTGGCACGCATGGGAGCGCGTCATACGCACATCTTTACACGTGCCTCGATGGGGGTGCTGATTGGATGCAGCGACGATGATGGTACGGGCATTCATCTCGATGGACGTCTGCTTTTTGCTGAGGTCATTGATGCAGCAGGCCAAGGCTCTGCTGCGGATGGGGCGTGTGGGGAGCTTGTCCTCTCCTCACTGACGGCTGAGGCCGAACCTGTCCTGCGTTGTCGTACGGGACTGCACGTGCGACTCTTACGAGAGCAGGATCGTAGGGGATATGAGCAGGTGCGGATGGTGGAGGAGTGATATGATGGCAGATGAACGACTGATTGCTGCACTGGATGTCCATACACGCGAGGCTGTAGAGAGACTGGTCGGACAGTTGGGGGACAGTGTTTCCTACTACAAAGTTGGCATGGAGCTCTTCTATGCGCTCGACGGTGACGTTGTCACATGGCTGAAAGGAGAGGGAAAGAAGGTATTCCTCGATCTAAAGCTGCACGATATACCGAATACTGTAGCAGGCGGGCTCTGCTCTCTGCTGCGCCTGCGTCCCGACATTCTGAATGTCCATACGGCGGGCGGTCTGCGCATGATGCGGACAGCAGCAGAGGCGCTGCACCGCGCGGCAGAGGAGGAGGGCGTCCCCTGTCCGAAGCTGATCGGTGTGACGGTGCTCACGAGCATGGATGCGGAGGACTGGACGGGGCTCGGTCATACGGGAACCGTCGCGGATGCCGTGCTGCGCCGTGCATCGCTGGCACAGGAGGCGGGACTGGATGGTGTCGTTGCCTCCCCCGTGGAGGCGGAGGCGATTCGACGCGCCTGCGGCCGCGATTTTTGGATCGTGACACCGGGAATTCGTCCCGCCGGTGCGGCGCATGACGATCAGCGCAGGGTGATGACCCCGGCGGCGGCACTTCGCGCCGGTTCGTCGCAGATCGTGGTGGGGCGTGCCATCTATGCGGCGGAGGATCCGCGTGCGGCCGCAGAGGCTGTTTTGAAGGAGTTGGAGGAGATATGATGACGCAGGATGAGGTGCGCGCACTGCTGGTTCAGACAGGCGCGATTATGGACGGGCATTTTCTCTTGACATCGGGGCTGCATAGCCCGCACTATGTGGAGAAGTTTAACGTGCTGCAGCATCCGCAGTATACGCAGCAGCTCTGTGAGGCGATGGCGGAGAAGTTCAAGGATGCGCGGATTGAGACGGTCGTTGGCCCCGTGACGGGCGGCATCCTGCTTGCGCATGAGACGGGAAAGGCACTCGGAACCCGTGCAATCTTCACGGAGCGCGTGGACGGCAAGATGACATTCCGCCGCGGTTTCTCCCTGCGTGAGGGCGAGCGTGTGCTGATTGTCGAGGACATCGTGACGACGGGCGGCTCGATCAAAGAGGTGATCGACGTGGTGAAGGCGGCGGGTGCTGTCCCCGTGGCGGTCTCGATGCTCGTTGATCGCAGCGGCGGCAAGGCGACATTCGGTGATGTGCCTGCGACCGCCCTCCTCACGATGGATGTGGAGACCTATACGCCCGAGCACTGCCCGCTCTGCGCCAAGGGAATCCCCATGACGAAGCGCGGTCGTACAGGAAAGTAACGGACGCGTACGATGGCGGAGGAGTTTACGAAGGAAGTAGACGAAGCGCTTGCGGCATGGACGGTGCTCGATACACTGCCGAAGGAATTGGATGGGTTTACACTCTCCAAGATGCGGCAGGAGCATGAGGGGCAGTATGATTTCTTTCGCTATGACGCGCCTGCAGAGCACCGTGCGATCGTGGGCTTCTATGACGACGGCACAAAGACTTACAAGGTGCGCGTTGCGGTCGGGGTGGTGAGTTTTGCCCTGCCCTCCTTTGTCAGTGGGGATTTGGAGACGTTCGGGCGGGAGCTCACACGGAATCTGCCGCGTGTGACGGCGGAGCTGCATGCGGAGGCGTTGGCGACGCAGGAGCTTGCTCCCGTGTGTGATGCGATCCGTACGTGGGCGTATGGAGCAGCTCTTGCCGAGGAGATGGAGGGATTTTCGCTCTTCGTCCGACCTGCGGCTCCGGCACAGCTGACGAACGGTTCATTCCTCATCATCGACTATGTGGACTTTGCCAAGGGGAATGACGTCGGCATCTATTATAACTGCTATCGCAATGAGTTCTTCGGTGAGTATCACGTGGCAGGGATGCCCTATGTGAGCTATGACTTCGATGCGTCCGATCTGGAGGAACTGGAGCAGCGGCTGGAGCTGCATCTCGTGCGTTACTTGCATCTTGTCGCGGAGCAATGGGCGGGTGAGCAGGAGGAAAATCGCGGATGATGGAAACGGGAGGACATTTTGCAGAGAGATGAACTGAGCAGTCTGCGGGCGGATGTACTGGCACGCGCGCGCAATGCGTTTGAGCGCATGGATGCAGTCGCGGAAGAGAACACGAAGAAGGTGCTCGATGCGATGCGGGAATGCCGTGTCTCCGATGCGCATTTCAACGTGAGCGCGGGCTATGCGTACAGCGATCTTGGGCGCGAGAAACTGGATGAGCTCTATGCGCGCGTCTTTGGTGCGGAGCGTGCTCTCGTGCGGACGCAGTTCGTCTCGGGGACGCACGCTCTCGCGACGGTCTTGTTCGGGATTCTCCGTCCCGGCGACCGCCTCGTCTCCATCACGGGCACACCCTACGATACGATGCAGACGGTGATCGGGTGGGCACATGAAAGCTGCGGATCGCTGAAGGAGTTCGGTGTCTCCTACGATGAACTGCCCATGCATGAGGGGCGCGTGGATCTGGCTGGTATCGCACGTATCATGACGCCCGAGACGAAGGTGGCACTCGTCCAGCGTTCGCGCGGCTACAGTGAGCGTCAGCCGCTCAGCATTGCAGATATCCGTGCCGTCAGCGCGCACATCAAGGCGGCAAATCCCAATTGTATTGTCTTTGTGGATAACTGCTACGGCGAGTTCGTGGAGACGGAGGAGCCGACGGCAATCGCGGATGTGGACATCATGGCGGGGTCTCTCATCAAGAATCCCGGCGGCGGACTTGCTCCGACGGGCGGCTATATCGCAGGGCGCAGTGACCTTGTCGAGATGGCGTCCTACCGTCTCACTGCACCGGGCATGGGCGATGAACTCGGTGCGAGTCTCATCTCGAATCGCCTCCTCTTTCAGGGGCTATTTCTTGCCCCACATGTTGTGGCACAGGCACTCAAGGGAGCGGTCTTTGCCGCTGGTATCTTTGAGGGGCTTGGCTGCCGTACGTTTCCACGCTTTGACGAGGTGCGCGGCGACATCATCCAGGCGATTGAGCTCGGGGATGCGGCGCGGATGAAGGCGTTTGCACGTGCCATTCAGGCGATGTCCCCGGTCGATGCATTTGCCGCACCGGAGCCGTGGGATATGCCGGGCTATACCGATCAGATCATCATGGCGGCAGGGACATTCGTGCAGGGGGCGTCGATCGAACTGAGTGCCGATGGCCCCATGCGCGCGCCATATTGCATCTATCTGCAGGGCGGGCTGACGTTCGAGCACGCAGCGCTCGGCGTGATGGCGGCAGCAGAAGCTATCCTGACGCAGTAGATTTCACTGGGAGGAATGAATGTGTGCGGACATTGCTCAGAGGTCGAGGAAGTGCCTCATTTCTCCTCTCCGCGCCAGTATGAGCGAACGATTGAGCAGATGAAGCGATTGGTCGCCGACGAGGGCTTTATCCTCGTGGAGGGAACCTGTCCTCTCGGGGAGGAGAAAAAAGATGGATGTTGGGTGGACGACATCATCGATCATGTGATTCAGTGTCCGACGTGCGGACAAGTATTCACCTGCGTTGTCAATACGTACCGCGGCGGGGGATCGTTTCATCGAGGACGGTAGTATAGGAAGCACTGATAAATTCGGCACAGCCATCTTGACGTATCTTTTTCGCCCGCTTTTCGTTAGCAAATCCTCCACATAGCCCTCGCTATGCGTCCGGTTTGCTGCCTCAATCGGACAAAAAATCTACGCCAATCTGGCAGACCTCATTTTATCAGCGATTCCTATAGTTCTTAATGCTCTGCAGCTCATTCGCGAGGATGGGCTGTTTTTGTATGTTCAGTTTTTCGGATATTTTTGCAGTTTTAAGGATATTATTCTATCGCAAATATTTGTATAATACATACAATTAAATAATAGTGTGATCGTGCGTATTTCCGATTGGAGGAGTGAAAATGAGCGTAGCGATAGAGATCGAGAATGCCGTCAAGAAATACGGTGATCTCACCATTATCCCGGGGATCACGGAGCATATCCGAAATGGAGAGTTTTTTACCCTGCTTGGTCCCTCAGGCTGCGGCAAGACGACGCTCCTGCGCATGATCGCAGGATTCAACAGCATCGAAGGCGGCGACATCTGCTTCAACGAGAAGCGCATCAATGACATTCCCGCGCATCAGCGCAACATCGGCATGGTGTTCCAGAGCTATGCGATCTTCCCGCATCTCACCGTGCGGGAGAACGTAGAATATGGGCTGAAGCTGCGTAAGGTGCCAAAGGCGGAGATGAAGGAGCGCGTCGATAAAATCCTCGACGTGGTACAGATCACGGACTATCAGGATCGCCTTCCTGAACGTCTCTCGGGCGGTCAGCAGCAGCGCGTTGCACTTGCCCGTGCCATCGTCATCCATCCGAGCGTACTGCTCATGGATGAACCGCTTTCCAATCTCGATGCAAAGCTGCGCGTGGAGATGCGTTCCGCGATCCGCGCGGTACAGAAACAGGTTGGCATCACGACGGTCTATGTCACCCATGATCAGGAGGAGGCACTCTCGATCTCCGACCGCATTGCTGTCATGAACAAGGGCGAGATCCAGCAGACGGCGCGTCCGCAGACCATCTACGAGCGCCCGTGGAACATCTTTGTCTCGACCTTCATCGGGCACTCCAATCTCTTCCGCGCCACGGTGAAGCGGGCGGGAGAGAAGACGAGCGTCGTCTTCCGCAATGGCTGGGAGATGCCCATGGAGGGGATCGAGGATGCGGCAGAGGACGGAATGGAGGTCGTCGTCTCCGTGCGCCCCGAGGAACTGTCCATTCAGTCCGAAGGACTTTCGTGTGAGGTGCGCACAAAGGTGTTCCTCGGCAAGTACATCAACTACAGCCTCGGCTTCGCCGATGAGATGATCCTGCCGCATCAGGCATCCATCGAGTTCTCACAGGATCTCGGCCATGCTGAGCAGCAGCTGGAGGTTGGGGATACGGTCTGTCTGCGCCCCAATGCAAAGCGTGTCAATGTCTTCACGGAAGACGGCTCACGCAATATTTTGAAGGATGTGGTGCACTATGAGTAAGCATGGCGTGCGCCTCGACTTCTGGACGGGCATCACGGCTCTGTCGATTGCCGTGTTCGGACTCTTCCTCATCTATCCGCTCTTTTCCCTCTTCATCTCGGCGTTTCAGGATGCCGTCACGGGGGAGTTCACGCTTGAGCACTTCACACATTTCTTCGAGCGAAAATATTACTATCAGTCGATGATCAACAGTTTCAGCGTGACGGCCTGTGTGACAGTGCTTGCCATCGTGATCGGAACGGCACTCGCGTACTGTATGACACTCTTCCGTGTGCGCGGCAAGACGGCACTCGAGATCTGCATCATCATCTCGCTGCTCTCACCGCCCTTCATCGGCGCGTACTCATGGATTCTCATCGGCGGGCGCAGCGGCATTCTGACGCAGTGGCTGCAGACGACGTTCCACTATGAGTTTCCGTCGATCTACGGCTTTTCAGGCATTCTGCTCGTACTGACGCTGAAGCTCTATCCATTCATCTACCTCTATGCCGCCGGTGCGATGAAGAGCATCGATGCGGCCTTGGTGGAGGCGGCAGAGAGTCTTGGCTGCAGCGGCATCCGCAAAGTGGCGACGGTCATTGTACCGCTCATCACACCGACGATTCTCGCAGGGGCACTCATGGTGTTCATGAATGCGATGGCGGACTTCGGCACGCCGATGCTGATCGGTGAGGGGTTCAACGTCATGCCCGTCATGATTTACTCGGAGTTCATCAACGAGGTTGGCGACCAGGCGAATTTTGCGGCAGCGATGGCGGCGATCATGGTCGTCATCACTTCGACGATCTTCCTGCTGCAAAAGTATGTGGTGAGCCGCAAGTCGTTTACGATGAGCTCCCTGCGCCCGATTGCGGTGAAAGAGCTGCACGGTGCACGAAATGTACTGATGCACGCCGCCATCTATCTGCTCGTCGCACTGTCGCTCATCCCGCAGCTCGTTGTGGTCTACACCTCATTCCTAGAGACAAACGGTGCGGTCTTTACGGGCGGCTACTCACTTGAGAGCTATACGACGATCTTCAGTAGTCTGGGGACGGCGATCTCGAACACCTATCTTTACAGTACGGCGGCCATCCTCATCATCGTCTTCCTCGGTATGACGGTCGCTTATCTGACAACGCGGCGCAAGAGCCTGCTCACGGACATCATCGATACTCTGACGATGTTCCCGTACATCATCCCGGGCTCTGTTCTCGGTATCACGCTTCTCCTTGCATTCAATGAGGAACCGCTGCTCCTCTCGGGGACGGCACTCATCATCATCATTTCTCTCGTGATCCGTCGCCTCCCGTATACTCTGCGCTCGAGTTCGGCGATTCTCTATCAGATCAGCCCGAGCATCGAGGAGGCGTCTATCAGTCTTGGTGCGTCCCCGCTGAAAACCTTCTTTAAGGTGACGGCGGTGATGATGCTCCCGGGTGTCATGAGCGGCGCGATCCTCTCGTGGATTACGGCGATCAATGAGCTCAGTTCTTCGGTCATCCTCTTCACGGGCGCGACCAAGACCATGTCGGTCGCCATCTACACGGAGGTCATTCGCGCCAGCTACGGTACGGCGGCGGCACTCTCGACGATCCTGACGCTCACGACGATCGCCGCGATGCTGATCTTCTTCCGCGTGTCGGGCAGCCGCGACGTTACCCTCTAATGCGTTTTTTTCGGGCACGTTCCCGATGATGTTATAGGTTTGGCAGTTTTGTCAAAGGAGGTCATCTCATGCGATTCAAAAAGGTGATTGCCGCCGTCGCGGCATCCCTCGTCCTCGGCACCGCGCTCAGCGGCTGCGGCGGCGGGAGCGGTGGTGAGAAGCAGGCGGCAAAGGCGGACGACAACAGTCTCGTCATCTACTGCCCGCATCCGCTTGCCTTCATCAACCCTCTTGTCGAGGAGTTTGAGAAAGAGAGCGGTGTAAAGGTGGAGGTCATCGCCGCTGGTACGGGCGAGCTCTTAAAGCGCGTCGAGTCCGAGAAGGCAAATCCTCTCGGGGATATTTTCTGGGGCGGCTCACTCAATACGATGAAGCCGAAGGCGGCACTCTTTGAGAACTATACTTCGGTGAACGAGGATCACATTCAGCCCGCGTTCAAGAACACCGAGGGGCCGATGACGCGCTTTACGGATATTCCGAGCGTTATCATGATCAATACGAACCTCATCGGCGATGTGAAGGTTGAGGGCTATGAGGATCTGCTGAACCCTGCGCTCAAGGGCAAGATCGCGTTTGCCGATCCGTCGAAGTCCTCGTCCTCCTATGAGCATCTCATCAATATGCTCTATGCGATGGGGAACGGCGACCCGGACAAGGGCTGGGACTATGTGGAAAAACTCTGCCGCAATCTGGACGGCAAGCTCCTCTCCGGTTCGTCTGCGGTCTACAAGGGCGTTGCTGACGGTGAGTACGCTGTCGGTCTGACCTTTGAAGAGGGCGGCGCGAAATACGTCGCCGACGGCGCTCCCGTCAAGCTCGTCTACATGAAGGAAGGCGTTATCTCAAAGCCGGACGGCATCTATATCATCAAGAATGCAAAGCACATGGAGAACGCGAAGAAGTTCATCGACTTCATCACGAGCAAAGAGGCACAGAGCATCATCGCCTCGCAGCTCCATCGCCGCTCCGTGCGTGACGATGTGGATCCGCCGGTCGGACTCCTGCCGAAGGATCAGATCAAGATCATCGATGATAATGAGCAGGTTGTCGAGAAGAACAAGAAGTCGTGGCTGGACAAGTTCAAGGACATCTTCACGAGCGTCCAGTAAACGCTGTGTGAGGATAAAGATACCGAGGCGCAACACCTCGGTATTTTTGTTTTTGTCCAAATTTGGTATAATAGAGTCGGATGTTAATTATTTGCTGTGCTGTATGAGGAGGGAGTGCGTGCGGAAATTTCAAGATGAGGTGCGTAGTGCACTCCTTCTGTATGCCATTGTACCCGTCGTGCTCATTACGATGATCTGTCTGTTGCTGGCAGCATTCTACTGGCATCGGAATGTTGCCGCCCACACGGAGGAGGAGGTGCGGGCGACAGGGGCAATCTTTACGGAGCTGACGCAGGACTACGAGGAGCGTGCCGCAGCGATCGCAGCGGGTGGACTCGATGGATTCCATGCGGGCGGAAATGGGCGAAGTGCCGCGATGGAGCGCATCTACGCGCAGCTCAACCGCTATGGCGCACAGCCGCATTTCTTCCTCCTAGACGCGGAGCGGCACGTTCTCTTTTCCACAGAGCAAGAAGTTCCGCCCTATCTTCAGCCCCCGTCAATGCACTGGGGCGTACTCTCGCGCATGGAGCAGCAGGAGGGGAGTGTGGCGGAGTTTGTCCCGAACGGCGTGCAGGATTGGGACTATGTTGTCGGGCAGGCAGTTCGCTATGCTCCTAGCACGGGGGACGCTGCATCGACGATCGAAGGCTATGCCGTCTTTGTTGTGCCCGCGCGGGAACTGGGGCAGCATTTGCAGACGGGGGAGAAAGTACACTTCGTTGTGGCTGACCGTACGGGACGTGCCCCCTTTGTTACAATGCCCACACTGCGGGACCGTGCATTTCAAAAAATCGTGCCCGCATTGGACGCCGAAACGGGGCTGGTCAGCGTGGATGGGCAGCACTATTATGCGGCATCTGAGGTGTTGGACGGGGGATTTACCATCTATGCGCTTTTGCCGCTCGGCAGTCGAATCACTCAACTTGCGACGGGGGCGGCGATTCTCCTCGGCGTCTTTTTGCTCATGCTGCCGCTGATTGTCGTCAGTGTGCACCGTGAGACGCGCGATAAGACACAGGCGGTCAGCGAAATCGTGGATGCGTTTCGTGCGGTGCGCCACGGCGATCTGCAGAGGAGACTTGTGATCCGCTCAGATAATGAGTTTGAGGAGATCGCCGCCGCCTATAACCGTATGGCTGAGAGTCTCGTCCGCCTGATGCGTGAGAACGAGGAGGAGGCGCGCGCGGGGGTTATCTCGGAACTTCGCCAGCTTGAGTCACAGTTCAATCCGCACTTTCTCTTTAACACACTCGAGAATATCAAGTTCATGACGAAGCTCGCCCCCGACGATGCCGTGCGCATGATTTCTGCTCTTTCGACACTCCTGCGCTACAGCATTGACAATCGTGTGCGGCAGGTGACGCTCGCCGAGGATCTCTGCCATCTGGAACGCTATATTGAGATTCAGCGGCTGCGTTTTGGGGCGCGGTTTTCCTATCGCGAGGAGATGGAGGAAGGGGCAGAGACTTGTCTCGTCCCGAAGCTGTTCCTTCAGCCCGTTGTGGAAAATGCCATCCACTATGGTGCGGATGCAGAGGGGAACATAGAGATCGTGTCGCGGATGACCATGGAGGCAGAGCAGCTGCATATTGTCATTGAGGACAGAGGGCTGGGGATGGATGCAGAAACGCTGCATCGTCTGCGGACGATGATGGCGGAGGGAGAGAACCGCTCCGTGCATACGGGGCTTTATAATATCGACCGTCGGATTCGCCTGCTCTATGGCACGGGATATGGCGTGCAGATTATGTGCCCACCATCGGGCGGCACGCGGGTGGAGATGGTGCTGCCGATTCGGCACAGCGGAGGTGAGGAAAATGCAGCGTGTGCTGATTGTCGAGGATGAGGAGATCATCCGCAAGGGACTGGTATGTACCATTGACTGGGCGGCGATGGACTGCGTTGTCGTCGGTGATGCCGCCGACGGCGCGGCTGGGCTGGAGCTGCTGCGCACAACGCATCCAGACATCCTCTTGACGGACATCCGTATGCCGCGCATGGATGGGATCACGATGGCAGAGCACGCACGCGATGAGGGGATTCTGCCGCAGCTCATCTTCCTCACGAGCTATGCGGAGTTCGACTATGCCAAAAAGGCGATTGAACTCCACGCCGCAGATTATTTGCTGAAACCGGTCAACGAGGAAGAACTAGCAGCGCTTCTGCATCGCCTAGCAGAGCACGGCAAAGAACAAACACAGCCAACTCCGCTGTTGGAAGGACTTGATTGGGCACGATATTTTTCGGATGATGGGCTGAATCCCTACGTCCGCCATGCGATGGAGCGGATTCGCAGCGATTATCATGAAAAGCTCAGCATTGAACAGCTGGCGGAGGAAGCAGGTGTGAGTGCGAGCTATCTCAGCCGCAAGTTCAAGGAGACGACGGGACAGACATTCCTCGAGGCGCTGACGCGGGAGCGTCTGCATAAGGCAGTAAGTCAGCTGGCATCAGGAAAATATCGCGTCTACGAGGTCGCTGAGGCGAACGGATTTGGCGACTATAAGAATTTTTGCAGTGTGTTCAAAAAGTATATGCACACGTCGCCGCGTGCCTTTATGCAGGAGCGGCAAAAAAAATAGAACCACGTATGAAACGTAGCTCTATTTTCACGAATCAGTGATTACCTAAGCTTCGGGGAATGCGACGACGAGAAGCATCTTGAATGGCACATCCTTTGCCGCATAGACGGAATGCGGGTGGTTGGCGGGCATGACGATGCTCTCACCGGCGTGGAGTTCGTATTTCTCACCGTCGATGGTGATGATGCCCGCACCGTCGAGCGCTGTGACGAACGCGTCTCCCTTGGATTCATGCGTGCTGATGCCTTCGCCCTTGGCGAAGGCAAAGAGTGTGATGCCGAGACCTTTATTCTGGACGAGCGTCTTGCTGACAACCTGTCCGTCTGCATAGGTGACCTGATCCTTGAGCGTGAGCACCTCTGCGTGTGCTATATTGTTTAAGATTGACATGGGAATCCCTCCTTTGTTGGAGACAGTATAGCATTTCTTTCGTCAAAAAGTCAAACAGCGCGTAAAGAATAATATTTATTCTCATATAGAGAAAAGCAATACTATTTCTCTATTGCGCATTTTCGGTTGTCAAACGACGCGTCATGCCCTATAATAGCGATTGGATTGTATTTAAGGAAACACTGAAGGAAGCACTGATGGGAGGAGTTATGATGGCACTCAGTCGCGAGGAAGTTATCGCAGAGGTCAAGAAGCTGGCAGAGGCACGGTCGGTCTATGCGGGACTGAAGGAGAAGGCAGAGCATTTTCTCCGCGCAGCGGGCACAGCAGAGGAGCACGCTTCCTTCCACAAGCTGGTCGAGGAATTGAAGGGCGATGTGCTGACGATTGATCAGGTCATCGGATTTATGGATTCACCGGAAGGCGTCAAGGTCTTTGGTGAAAAGAAGGCACAGGAACTGGCAGCTGCTGCGAAGAAGGCAAAAGAGCAGGGCGAGGATACCTGTATATGCCCTGCCTGTCAGGCAGGCAAGGCGATTCTCGCCAATCAGGCGGTCATTGGCTAATCAGACGAACGGGAGGAAAGGAGCTGCTGCACGGATGTGTTCGTGTGACGGCTTCTTTTTTGCGGAAAAGGGGAAGGCATGACGGTTGCCGATGTCTATGTCAACATTCCCGTTAAGAGTATTGCTACGGCGTTTACCTATGTCGTGCCGGATGCGCTGCAACAGATTGATGTAGGATGGCGTGTTTTCGTTCCGTTTGGCAAGGTGCGTGTCGAGGGATTCGTCGTCGCCGTACGCCCCTACGATGCGTCACGTGATGGCGGCCATCGTTTGCGCGCGATTCTCGAGCCCGTGGATGAGGAGGCGTGGTTTACGCCGCAGCTGCTTGCAGCGGCACAGGAGCTGGCGGCATTTTATCTCTGCTCTGCAGCGGAGATGATGCGGCTCTTTATGCCGGGCAAGAGCGGGCTGCGTATCTTTTCCGCCTATGTGCCGGCGGAGGATGTGGATGAAACGCATCCCATCCTCATGGATGCGGCAGCACGCGCTGTTTACGACTGCCTCTGCGAGTATGGCGAGCAGCGCGGGGCACAGCTGCGGGCGGCTTTGCCGGCGTGCGATGTGGATGGAGCATTGGAAAAGCTCCTCCGCTATGGTCTTATACGCAAGGAATACCGTGCCGATCGGCGTGACAAGGCAAAGTATGAGAAATACTATACCGCAGGCGAGATTACGGAGGAATTGCTTGCCGAATTCACGCGAAGGCCGGCGCAGCGGCGTGCATTGGAGCTCTTTCGCACGGAGCGCGAGCACACACTTGCAGAACTGAAGCAGGCAGGGATTACGACAGCAACCATCCGACATCTGACCGATGCGCATCTCCTCACGGAGCACCTGCGCCGTCAGGTGCGTGACAGCTATGCGGCAGGGCTCCGTGAGACGCGCGGAGAGACGCTGACGGAGGCGCAGCAGCATGCCGTCGCCGCGCTGCAGGCAGGCACTGCTGCGGAGACGTTTCACGGCTATCTCCTTCATGGGGTGACAGGGAGCGGCAAGACGCGCGTCTACATGGAGACGGCGCGTGCTGTACGGCGCGCGGGACGGCAGGTGATCGTACTCGTGCCGGAGATCGCGCTCACAGGTCAGCTCATCACAGCGTTTCAGGAGGGGTTTGCCGGAGATATTGTCGTTCTGCACAGCCGCCTTTCGCTCGCCGAGCGCAATGATGCCATCTTTCGCGTACGGCGCGGTGAGGCGGGGGTCATCATCGGCGCACGGTCCGCGCTCTTTACGCCGGCAGGGAATGTCGGCTGCATCATCCTCGATGAGGAACAGGATATGTCCTACAAGCAGGATGAGTCCCCGCGCTATCACGCACGCGTTGTCGCAGAGATCCTTGCGCGTCGGCATGGGGCGATTCTCGTTATGGGGAGCGCAACGCCCTCGCTTGAGACGTATGCGAGGGCGCTCTCCGGGGAATTGACGCTTCTTCGAATGCCGGAGCGCATCGGTGCACAGCCCCTGCCGCACGTTCGTTCCGTCGATATGCGTGCAGAGCTGCGTCATGGACGGCGCACGATCCTTTCCAACGACCTGCGCGATCTCCTGACGGAGACACTGGCGCGTGGTGAGCAGGCGATCATCATGCTGAATCGGCGCGGCTATTCGACGTTTGTCCTTTGCCGTGCCTGTGGCTTCGTACTCTCCTGCCATGCGTGCGGGCAGCCGATGGTCTACCATGCCAACGGTACCCTCGTCTGCCATCACTGTGATCTGCGTGCTGATGTACCTGCGGTATGCCCCAAATGCGGCAGCCGCTACATCAAATATTTCGGGGCGGGCACGGAAAAACTCGAGGCAGAGTTGGCACAACTGCTCCCACAGGCTCGTGTGATCCGCATGGATCGTGATACGACGGGACGCAAACACGCCCATGAGGAGATCCTCGCGCATTTTCGCAGACGTGACTACGACATCCTCCTCGGCACACAGATGGTGGCCAAGGGGCACGACCTGCCCGGCGTTCAGACAGTCGGCATCATCAGTGCGGATGCGAGCCTCAATCTTCCGGATTTTCGTGCGGCAGAACGATGTTTCATGCTCATCACGCAGACGGCGGGACGCGCAGGGCGCCATGGTGCGCGCGGTGAGGTCATCGTCCAGACGTACAATCCGGAGCACTATGCGGTGCAATCTGCCCTGCGGCAGGACTACGAGGCGTTTTACGCACAGGAGATCGTGCTGCGGCGGGAGCTGTTCTATCCGCCGCTGAGCCGTCTCGTCAAGCTCCTCTTTCACCAGATGGATCGGCAGCGCGCATGGGATGCAGCAGCTGCGTTCGCGGATGTGTTTCAGAACGAGTTTCATGGGCGACAGGGATATATGGTGGTTGGGCCGTCCCCGGCACTCATCGCACAGGAACGTGGGGAGTATCGTTTTGTCGTACTCATCAAGGCAGCCGACTTGGTCGATGTGCAGGACTTCTTGCGAGAACAGAGGATGCATCTGCGCGATGATGTTGCCATAGATATCGATCCAATTACTATTTTTTAATTGGAAACTATTGAATATAATTCAAAATCCTGCTAATCTGAGAGAAGAAGGAGTTAGTGACGTTATGTGGTGCAAATCCTCTGCACAATGGAAGAAGGTCTGCCGATGGTGACGGTAAATGGGTATGCGAAGATCAACTTGCTGCTCGACATTCTCGGGCAGCGTGAGGACGGCTACCACGAAATCGCGACGGTGATGCAGTCCCTCGCACTCGCCGATACGCTGACGCTCACCAAGCAGGAGACGGGGATCACGCTGACGGTTGACCTGCCGGGACTCGAGGCAGACGAGCGAAATCTTGCCTATCGCGCAGCGGCGCTTCTCATGCGGGAGTGCGGCGTGAGCGGCGGCGTTCATATCTGCATTGACAAGCGGATTCCCGTTGCAGCGGGACTTGCCGGCGGGAGTGCAGACGCAGCGGCTGCGCTGCGCGGCGTGAATGAGCTCTATGCGCTCGGACAATCCGATGCAGAACTTTGCCGTCTTGGGGCCCTGATCGGCTCGGATGTACCGTTTTCCCTGATGGGAGGGACGGCACTTGCCACGGGACGCGGCGAGATGCTCGAGCATCTGCCCGCCGCATTCGATTTGCCGGTCGTTCTCGCAAAGCCGCCTGTGGCGGTCTCAACCCCCTGGGCGTACCGGTCCTATGATGCGAATCCGCCGACGCAGCATCCGGATCGTGCGGCATTCCTGCGTGCGCTCCGTGCAGGAGATACGGCGGCGTGCCTGCGTATGGCAGCAAACGTGCTTGAGCCCATAACGGAGGCGGCACATCCCGTCGTCGGCGACTATCGCGCGCGCTTGCGTGCGGCAGGGGCGGCCTGTGCGATGATGTCGGGCAGCGGCCCCACGGTATTTGGCATATTTACTGATGCAGGTGATGCAGCGCGTGCGGCAGAGATGATGCGGCAGGAGACAGATGCTGACGTACATCTGACGCATACGATGGGGCAGATGTGAGGGGTCAGCAGTAAGCAGAGGGATGTAGCTATGCAAGGAAAATTATCGCCGGTTGTGGTCAACAGTTATCAGCCGCTGCGCGAGATCGTCTGTGAGGTGCTGCGCGATGCGATTCGCGGCGGTGTCCTGAAGCCGGGTGAGTGGCTGAAGGAGAACGATCTTGCCGATGAGCTGCTCGTCAGCCGTACCCCCGTGCGCGAGGCGATCCGTAAGCTGGAGCAGGAGGGCTATGTCGTCACCGTCCCGCGGCGCGGCGCCTACGTGGCGAGCGTCTCCATCCGTGACATCAACGAGATCTTCGAGATCCGTGCCGCGCTTGAAGTGCTGGCGTGTGAGCTGGCGGCAGAGCGCATCACGGAGGAGGAGCAGGAGCGGCTGGAACGCCTCCTGGTTGCCATCGGACGCGCGATCGAGGAGCATGATATGGAGCGTATCGTGCAGACGGACATTGAGTTTCACGAGCTGCTCTATCAGGCAGCGCGCAACGAGCGCCTGCTCGCGATCATCGGCAATCTGCGCGAGCAGCTGACGCGTTTTCGCACGATTTCCATGTCGTATCCCGGGCGTCTCAAGGCGACACTGGAGGAGCACCGCTCTCTTGTCGATGCCATCGGTTCGGGCGATGCCCGCCGTGCGCGCAAAATGGCGACGAAGCACATGGAGAACTCGGAGCAGACGCTGCTCTGTGCGATTGATGAACAGGAAAAGAAGACGGGGACGCCCTTGCTCAAGCGGCGCTCCAAACGGAATGGCAGCGATGCCGAATAGGCAGCGATGGAAAAAAGGAGGCGTGTCATGTTGGATTTTATAACGGTGATACTGGCAGCAGGCAAGGGAACGCGCATGAAATCGAAGCTGCCGAAGGTGCTGCACCGCGCAGCAGGAAAACCGATGCTGCAGCATGTCATTGATGCAGCAGATGCGGCGGGCGCACGCCGCAACATTGTCGTCACGGGATTTGGCGGCGAAACGGTGCGCAGGGCGATCGGGGACAGCGTGGAGTATGTTGAGCAGAAAGAACAGCTCGGGACAGGGCATGCCGTTCTGCAGACGAAGCCGCTCCTCGGCGGGGTGCACGGGACGATCATGGTGCTCTGTGGCGATACTCCACTCCTTACGGCAGAGCTCTTGGCACGGTTCCACGAGGAACATGTCCACGCGGGGGCGAAGGCCAGTGTGCTCACGGCCATCATGCCGAATGCCACGGGCTACGGGCGCGTCGTGCGCCGTGACAATGGCGAGGTCCTGAAGATTGTCGAGCACAAGGATGCGACGGAGGAGGAGCGTCAGATTCACGAGGTCAATGCCGGGATCTACTGCTTTGACGCACAGGCACTTTTTTCAGCGTTGGCCAAGGTGACGAATGAGAACGCACAGGGCGAGTACTATCTGCCCGATGTGCTCAGCATTCTGCGTGATGCGGGGGAGAAGATCTGGGCGGTTACGGCAGACGACTACGAGAGCACACTCGGCATCAACTCGCGCAGTCAGCTCGCCATCGCCGAGCGCATTCTGCGGAGACGTAAGACGGAAGAATTGATGGCGGACGGGGTAACGATTATCGACCCGCATACGACCTTCGTGGATGCCGATGTTCGTGTCGGTATGGACACGGTAATCTATCCCTTTACCTTCCTTGAGGGCGATACGGTGATCGGTGAGGACTGCTGCATCGGTCCTCATGTGCGTTTTCAGAACACCGTGGTCGGCAATGGCGTCAAGGCACACTACGCCTATGTGCACGATGCACAGATCGACGATGATGTGGATCTTGGGCAGTTCAATCACATCCGCCCCGACAGTCATATTTCTGCGGACGTTAAGCTCGGGAATTTCGTCGAAGTCAAAAACTCCGACATCGGCGTGGGAACGAAGCTGCCGCATCTCTCCTACATCGGCGACTGTGATATGGGCGCGCACGTCAACATGGGCTGCGGTACGATCACGGTGAACTACGATGGGAAGAAAAAGTACCGCACGGTGGTCGGAGATCATGCTTTCGTCGGGTGTAACTCCAACCTCGTTGCTCCTGTGACGGTCGGAACAAATGCCTACGTCGCTGCGGGATCGACCATCACACACGACGTCCCGCCCGATACACTTTCCATCGCCCGTGCGCGCCAGAAGGAGATTGAGGGCTGGCACGACAAGCGTGGCTAATAACAGAAAAATGAAAAAGCCCCTGTTAGGCTTCCCAAATGCTGGTGTGCGTGCTATACTAAGTATGAATTGTGTATTCACTAATAACCGCACGCTCGGTATTTGGGAGGAACAGAGAGATGAGTTTTCCGGCCGATAATGTATGCATCCTGACGGGAAATGCCAATCCACAGCTGGCGAAAGCAATCGCAGACCGCATTGGCATTCCGCTCTGTGAGGCATTCGTCGGACAGTTCAACAACGGTGAGATCCAGGTGATGATTGAGGAGAGTATCCGCGGGAAGGATATTTTCATCATTCAGCCGACCAGCTATCCTGTGAATGACAACCTCATGGAATTGCTGATTTTGACGGATGCGTGCAAGCGCGCGTCGGCACACAGCATTACGGCGGTCGTCCCCTACTATGCGTATGCGCGGCAAGATCGCAAGACGCGCGGTCGCGAGCCGATCTCGGCGAAACTCATCGCCGATCTGATGACGACGGCAGGGGTGACGCGCGTTGTCACCGTCGATTTGCACGCAGGCCAGATTCAGGGATTCTTCGATATTCCTGTGGATCACCTTGCCGCAGCACCGGTACTAGCAAATTACTTCCGTGAGCAGAACATCGAGGATCTCGTTGTCGTCTCGCCTGATCTGGGCGGTGTGACGCGTGCGCGTATCATGGCGGACTTCCTCCGTGCGCCGATTGCCATCATCGAAAAGCGGCGTCCATGTCCCGGCTGTGCCGAGGTCATGAACCTCATCGGTGATGTTGAGGGCAAGACGGCACTCCTGATCGACGATATTGTCGACACAGCCGGGTCGCTCTGCGAGGGCGCAAAGGCGCTTTCTGCGCGCGGTGCGAAGCGCGTACTGGCAGCATGCTCTCATGCGATCCTGACCGATCCTGCCATGGAGCGAATCAACGCGTCCGTGATCGATCAGCTGGTCATTACAGATTCGGTTCCGCTCGCACCGGAGAAACAGTCGGAAAAACTAGTCGTACTCTCGCTCGCACAGTCGCTCGCCGATGTGATTGTGCGCATTCAAAGTCATCGTTCGGTAAGTCTGCTCTTCAACCATCACTGAGCCGACGATATCGATGGAGGGAGGAAGGGGCGTCCCATGAGACGTCCCTTTTTCGCATCTGTAGAAATCACTGATAAAATGATGCGTCAGGATGGTAGTGTTGAACTTATTCGTGCTTCCTATATAGGAGACAGGTATGCATGTTGTGATTGTCGGCACCGGTCCCGCCGGTGTCTCGGCTGCGCTCTATGCGCGGCGCGGCGGTGCCGATGTGACGGTAGTCGCCAAGGACGACGGGGCACTCTCCGCTGCCGATCGGATCGAGAACTACTATGGTCTCGAGGAGCCTATCTCTGGAGCAGAGCTTCTGCATCGCGGCAGTGAGGGTGCCCGTCGTCTGGGGGTTGTATTTGAACGCGATGAGGTGGTGGGCTTTGCCATGCCGCCGGAAGGCAATGGCTATATCGTCGTCGGACGGCGGCGCAGCTATGAAGCAGATGCCCTGATTCTGGCCGCAGGAGCACAGCGTGCGGGTCTTCCCGTCGCGGGCATCCGCGCGTTCGAGGGTCACGGTGTCAGCAGCTGTGCGGTCTGCGATGCGTTCTTTTATCGCGGACGGCATGTCGCTGTCATCGGGGCAGGGGCATACGCGCAGCATGAGGCGCAGATCCTGCTCCCGCATGCTGCACGCGTGACGCTCCTGACGAACGGCACGGCACCGGAGGTTTCCTTTCCTCCCGCTGTTACCGTTGATACGCGCCGCCTGCTTCGTGTCGAGGGGGAGCGTCGCGTGGAGCGCGTTGTTTTTGCCGATGAGACGTCGCTGGACGTGGATGGAGTCTTTCTTGCCGTCGGTGTAGCAGGGAGTACGGCGCTGGCACAAAAACTGGGCGTTCGGCTTGACGGCAGCAGCATCGCCGTCGATGCACACATGGCGACCAATGTCCCTCATGTCTATGCAGCAGGGGACTGCACGGGTGGTCTGCTGCAGATCGCCAAGGCTGTGTACGAGGGGGCACAGGCGGGACTGTCCGCTGTAAAAACGGCATAGCCGTGGAAAGGAAATGAAACGAAAAAGGGGGGATGATTATGTCGGAACGTGTGTCAAAGGCACATCATTTTCAGGATTATATCGAGACCTTTGATCTGTGGAAGCCGCTGACGACAGAGCAGCGTGTACTCCTCGCTGCGCATACGCACTATCGCCGCTGTACCAAAGGAGAGATCATTCATCGCGGCGCGCTTGGGCATCTCGGAACACTGCACATCGTATCCGGCACACTGCGCGTCTACGTCGTCACGGACGAGGGGCGCGAGCTGACCCTCTGCTTCATGCGCGTCGGCGAGGTTGCCCTCCTTTCGAGCGCAGCATTTCTCGGCAGCGTCTCTTGCGAGGTCACGATTACAGCAGCGGAGGATACGGAGCTATTCAGCTCGGAGATGGGTGTCTGCCATAAGATTCTCGAGGAGAACATCCACGCGCGGCTGCTGGCCTATGAGGGCGCCGTTCACCGTCTCTCGGAGATGCTGTGGCGGTTTCAGCAGATGCTCTTTACCCCCGCCGACCAGCGTTTGGCAAAATTTCTGCTGGCAGAGACCGAGCGCACCGCCGGCAGTGAGATTCGCTTGACCCATGAACAGACGGCACAGGCACTCGGTACGGCACGTGAGGTCGTCAGCCGTTTGATTAGTGAGTTTGCCCAGGAGGGCATGGTGCGTGCCTCGCGTGGATGTATTCACATTCTTGACCGTGCGGCACTCCGTCGCCGTGCTGATGAAGGCGTGGGGGATCGTAAGCGATGCTGATCTATGCTCTTGTCGTCCTTGTCCTGCTGCTGCTCATACTGCTGTTCCGCTATCTGCCGCATCGGATCTTTATTGTCTTTGTCGCGCTTGCTGCAGTACTCTGTGCTATCGTTGTCCACATGCAGCTGCCGGAGCGCACTCCTGCTCCGCTGACGCAGGAGCAGCGCGCCGCAATCGCACGGGATCAGGATTACTTCATGCCGTGGTGGACGGCGTATCAGAAGCAGATCGCTGAGCTCGACCGCAGCTGGACGCGCTATCATCAAATCCTCTCTGATGCCAAGGCGGGGAATGTACGCCTGTCGGTGACGCGCGAGCGGCTTTCGTCACTCGAACAGGACATGCAGGAACAGCGCAGCCGCATCGAGAAAAATGCACCTCCACTAGAACTGTCGGATGATGTCTACGATCATCTCGCATCCATTCTCAGCAAGACCGATGACTATGCTGCGGCGCAGCAGAAGGCAGTGACGCTGACGCGCGCAGCAGCCGAGTCCGCCGCGATGAAGGAGAAGGATGCCGCGGCGCAGGCACGCCTTTTGGAGCTCGTCATGCTGCGCGAATCGCCCGTAGCACTCTTCATCGAGGATGACATCATTGCGGTTCGTGACTATTTCGCCCCCATCTCGGCGGCACATCGTGCCGATGAGGAGGATGGCGCGCGCGCAGAGCAAGAAAAAAATATCGACAAATAGATACTTTTGCGTTATAATGCAGCATGTGCCTTGCGCTCGTAGTCCAGTGGATAGGACGTTAGCCTCCGGAGCTGAAAGCGTGGGTTCGACTCCCGCCGAGCGCACCATAACGATCCATCAACCTCGCGAAATGTCGCGGGGTTTTTTCATGCAGAGAAGAAAAGGATTTTTCTGAAATACGAAGAATATTTATATAAAGGAATTTTGTTTTTCGTTAGGAGATGAATCAATGACGCGAAAAGAGGTGCAGGCGACGGCGCGTCCGGTGCTTATGCGCAGCTTACATCTGAAAAAGAATGCATTTCGGCAATTCTTTTACGAGAGCACGCTTCGTTTTGGAAAGCAGATTGGCAACGATATTGCTGCGCTCAAAGATGAGACAGCCTCCATTGTCAATAAGAAGTATATGTTCTCCCTTGGGATGGAGACGAGCGGCGCACAGAGCTTCCTGAAATGGATTTCGGATGAGTTCAACGCCGAGGATGTCTCGCACGAGCAGGAGGAGCGTCTGCGCCGTCTGGTAGCGGAGTATCCGAAGATCCGTGCCTACATCCGCATCGAGGAGGATCAGCTCATCTTTGACCATGAGCGTTTTGCCGAGGATGTGGTGGCAGGGCGGTTCAAGGAAACGATCTTTGGCACGACCTTTGACATCCAGAGCGTTATTGAGACGGCGATCAATACGGGCTCGGTCGCCCTCGATTTTTCCATCGAGCCGTTCAAGAAATCTCTCCTGTATACCGACCATGTCCGCGCCAATATCCAGCCCTATGCGGAGCGCATCCTGACGGATATGAGCCTTGGGCATTGGGATCTCTACGAGGAACTGACGGATGAGGGACGTGAGGACAGCGTCTGTCTGCGTCTGCCTCCGACGGATTTCCTCGTGGCACGTCCGCCGCAGATGGACGTCATCATGAACGGAACCTGCGCGATCGACTTCGGTACACGCAGTACGGTCGTCGTCTGCCGTGACCGCGAGGCGCGTCTCCTACGCATCGGCAAGGGCGACTACTCCAATGAGCCGACGATTCAGGACTATGAGAACCCGACGGCGATTGAGCTGATCGATATTGAAAAGTTTAAGCAACTCTACCGTGCACGCGAGGGACGCCCCTATACGGAGTGGGCGCAGGTGACCGCGTCGCATCAGGCGGCGGATGCGATCTTTGAACGTCAGTCGACGGAGGGGATCGCTGTCTACTATTCTGTGTTCAGCGAGCTGAAACGCTGGACGCGCGATACGGCGAATTCCCCAATCCTGAAGGATCGGCACGGCTATATTCAGGAGGTCAAGCCGTATGCGGAGACGCAGCCGCTCGATGCGGGCGGTTTCGACCCCATCGAGATCTATGCCTACTATCTCGGACTCTACATCAACAATATGCATCGCAGCATCTATCTCGACTATATCCTCTCCTTCCCCGTGGGCTATGAGAAGAGCGTACGCGAGCACATCCGCCAGAGCTTTGAGCGCGGTCTCAGAAAGACGCTGCCGAAGGCTCTCCTCGACGATGCGGATATGATGCGTCGTTTCCGCGTGTACGACGGTGCAAATGAGCCCGCTGCGTACGCGATCAGTGCCCTTGAGGCGTATGGGCTTGAGCCGAAGCGCGCGGGCGAGGAGGTCGCCTACGGTGTGTTTGACTTCGGCGGCGGCACGACGGACTTTGACTTCGGCGTGGAGTCCGTGCCGGAGAATGGGCGGCGCAAGTTCATCATCGAGCAGTTTGGCTTCGGCAGCGATATGTATCTCGGCGGAGAGAACATCCTCGAGCTGCTTGCCTACGAGGTGTTCAAGGACAATCTGCCCGAGATGCGCCAGCATAAGATCACGTTCGCGCTCCCGCCCGAGAGTGAGACGTTTGCGGGGGCGGAGGCACTCGTACGCGAGACACGCGATGCAGCGTCGCATCTCAACAACAAGATCCTCGCCGAGCGGCTGCGCCCCTTCTGGGAGCATGGCGCGGGCTATGAGGAGTTCGCAGCAGGGGATGCGTTCGATACGGAGATGACACTGTTCTCCTCGGAAAAAACGGGGAATGCAGGCAACCGTGCGAATGTTCGCCTGCACATCGACGTGAAAAAGCTCGAGCGCACGCTTGAGAACCGCATACGGCGCGGCGTGGATAACTTCTTCCAGGCGATGGCGGCGGCCTTCAAGGGGCGCGATGTACGGCAGGTACACATCTTCCTCGCGGGTAACTCCTGTAAGGCACCCATCGTACGCAAGCTGTTCGATGAGTACATTGATCGTCAGATCGGAGCCATAACGCCCGCAGCGAAGACGGCGGGCGAGAAAACGGACGGAAAGAAGCAGGAGCATACAAAGTCCACACTGCAGCGCAAGGATGCTCCCTTCATCCTCTATCTCCCGCTCGGCATGGAGCACGAGGAGAAGGAGATGGGCAAAAAGCTCCTCGATGGCTTTGATCGCCTGCGCACGGGAAAGACGGGCGTGGCCTTTGGTCTGCTCCGCTGCCGTAAGGGCGGGAAGGATGTCAAGATCATCAACAAGAATGTCGATGCGCATGACGAGCTGCTGTTCCCGTATTTTCTCGGCAGCCTGAACGAGCATGGCTGCTTCCATGTGGACATCGACGCACGTGTCGACTACGGCGTATGGACCTACTTTACGTATGCGGATGAGGATGAGTTCGAGCTGTACTACACGCAGGAACCGCGTGCGCTCAAGGGCCACATGAAGGCGGCTGAGGTACGCATGGTGCGGTGTATGATCGACGACAGCGATGTGAGCGACGACGACGATGTCGGTGTCTATATTCGCAAGAAGTCTCCGAATACGATTGAGTACACGGTTGCTGCGGAAAAGGCGCTCATGGCGAAGAACTACAAGGGAACCATCTATACCGTTCGTCTGGGCTGATACCTCGGTGGGGAGGAATGATGCGATGAATCATCTGCCATTTAAGAACTACATGGAGGATGCCGTCGATCACATGCTGAAGCGTCTTGCGCCGCAGTACCCCGACATCTGTATGTGTGATCGCTGCAGAACGGATATGATGATGATTGCCCTCAACAATCTGCCCCCGCGCTATGTGTCGACACATAAGGGCGATGTCCTGAACCGTGCTGAGGGCATGGAGCTCCAATACGAGGTGGAGGTGCTCACAGAGACGGTGCGCGCAATGCAGATCGTCGATGGGCAGCCGCATCATGGCCGTGATGAGGAGGGGCTCTGAGCGTGCCGACAGCTGCAAGAAAACACTCGCGGGGCGTGGCTCTGCGGGTGTTTTCTTGCAGTTGCGCGGCAGCTCTTTTTTTGATAAGATAAAAAGACACGGCAAAATCTTCGATGTTATCCGTGTTGTTTTTTGTGTTTTATCACAGAGAGGATTCTTTCATGTTCGCACAGATCAGGCGCGATATTCGCGTCGTTTTTGAGCGTGATCCGGCGGCGCAGAGCGTGATCGAGGTGGTGCTCTGCTACGGCGGGCTGCATGCCATCTGGCTGCACCGTATCGCCCACGCACTTTTTGTGCGCGGCTGGGTGCTGATCCCGCGCCTGATCTCGAACTTCGGGCGCTTCCTGACGGGGATTGAGATCCACCCGGGAGCGACCATCGGCGAGGGGCTCTTTATCGACCATGGGACAGGCATTGTCATCGGGGAGACGGCGGAGATCGGGCGGAACGTCACGCTCTACCAGGGGGTGACCCTCGGCGGAACGGGCAAAGAAAAGGGAAAGCGCCACCCGACGCTCGGCAACAACGTCGTCGTGGCATCAGGGGCGAAGGTGCTTGGCTCGTTCACTGTGGGCGACTACGCCAAGATCGGTGCGGGCTCCGTCGTCCTGCGACCCGTTCCCGCACATGCTACTGTGGTCGGCATCCCGGGGCACATTGTCGTGATGAAGGGACAGCGTGTCCGTACAGAGGCAGAGCTGCTGAGGGCACGCGCCTACTCCATAGACTGTGAGGAGAGTGCCGAGGAAATCGCGAGTGAGCTGGATGTCGACCTCGATCATGACATGCTGCCCGATCCCGAGGCGGAGATGATCGAACAGATGCGTCAGGAGATCGCCGCACTGAAGGCGCGGCTGGATGTCCTTGAAAAGCGTGAATAAGGAGATACGATGATTACTGTTTACAATACAATGACCCGTAAAAAGGAAGAATTTCATCCGCTGCGTGAGGGCGAGGTCAGCATTTACTGCTGCGGTGTAACTCCCTATAATGACCCGCACATCGGAAATGCACGTCCCTTTGTGACGTGGGATGTCATACGGCGCTATCTCGCACACAAGGGCTATCGCGTGCGCTACATCCAGAACTTCACCGACGTGGATGATAAGATCATCAATGCGGCGAACCGCGAGGGCGTGACGTGGAAGGAGATCTCAGACCGCTATATCGCCGCCTACTTCACGGCGATGGATGCGCTGAATGTGCATCGTGCCGATGTATTTCCTCGTGTCTCCGAGACGATGGCCGACATCATCCGCATGATCGAGACGCTGATCGAGCGCGGCTATGCCTATGTTACGGAGGCGGGTGACGTCTACTACAGCGTCGAGGCCTTTGCTCCCTACGGATGCCTCAGCGGACGCAGTCTTGACGACATGGAGGCAGGTGCGCGCGTCGAGGTCAACGAGACGAAGCATCATCCGATGGACTTTGCTCTGTGGAAGGCGGCAAAGCCGGGTGAGCCGTCGTGGGACAGCCCGTGGGGTAAGGGACGCCCGGGCTGGCACATCGAGTGCTCGGCGATGTCTGTGAAGTATCTCGGTGAGGCGTTTGACTTCCACGGCGGCGGCAGTGATCTGATCTTCCCACATCACGAGAATGAGATCGCACAGGCGGATCCATGCATCGACGCTGACGTGAAATTTGCGCGTTACTGGCTTCACAATGGCTTTATCACCATCGACAACGAGAAAATGTCGAAGTCGAAGAATAATTTCTTCACGGTCAAGGACATTCTGAAGGAATATCCGGGCGAGGTGATTCGCTTCTTCATCCTCCAGACCCATTACCGCAGCCCTCTCGATTTCAGCGACGAGCGGCTGAAGGAGGCACAGGCGGCTCTCACGCGTTTGAAAGGCGCGAATGACGTGATCGACGAACTCCTGAAACGGGAGGGGACAGCGGACACTGCGGCGGAGCTTGCCACTCAGGCGGAGGCCTTTCTGCGCGACTTTGATGCGGCGATGGACGACGATTTCAACACGGCACTGGCGATCAGCCAGATGTTTGGGCTCGCAAAGGAGATCAATCGCTATCATCAGGAGGTCGAGCACGGCACGGCGTTTGATGCAGCGCATTTCCGCATGGCAGCCGAGGCATATCGCAAAATGGCGGGGATCATCGGCATCTTCGAGCAGGATGAGGCTGCTCCCGCAGACGATGGCCTGACCAATGCCGTCATGGACTTTGTTATCTCCCTGCGGCAGGAAGCACGCGCAGAGAAGAACTGGGCGCTTGCAGATAAGATTCGCGACGGGCTGAAGGAGGCGGGCGTTCTCATCGAGGACACGCCGACCGGTGTGCGTTGGAAGCGGGCGTAACACACGCATGAAGTTTGAACGCTTTCAGCAGCTTGTCCGCACGATGTTCCTGCCGGATGGCGACGGGAATCCCGCCGTGCGCTATGATCATGTGGATGCTGCCCAGGTGCATCCGCTCGTGCTTGCCTACATTGGCGACGCATATTTTCATCTCTATGTGCGCATGCGTCTCCTTTCGTACGAACAGGCGCAGGTGCAGGGGCTGCACGCATTCAGTGCTCAGATCGTCTCGGCGGTCTGGCAGGCACGCGCCTATCGCGGCATCGCCGCTATGCTGACCGAGGAGGAGCAGACGATCTATCGCCGTGCACGGAATACAAAAAGCCATGCGCCGCGCAGTGCATCGGTCGCGGATTACCATGCGAGTACAGGCTTTGAGGCGCTTCTCGGCAGTCTCTACATCCGCCATGAGACAGAGCGTCTCGAGGAGATTACGGAAGCGGCATTTCAGATCATTGCCAAGGCGATGATGGAGGAGATGCAGGGGGAAAAAAAGCATGGAAATTAAACTGATCTCGAAGACGCCGAATTATCTCAAAACCTGCTGGACAGCGGCACGCACCTGCTACAGCGCGGATTCGCCCATCGAACTGCTCACGGAGGAAAAGACGGAGGAGGAGATGCTGCGCCTCCTCACGCGCATTATGACGAGCAAACATCTCTCCGTTGTCGAGCATTGCTCCATGACATTTGCTGTCAAGGATGTATCGCGTACGCTTCTCGCCCAGTACAGCCGTCATCGCATCGGCGTTTCCCTGAGCGTACAGAGTCAGCGCTATGTCTCGGAGCAGTCCGCCAAGCAGACGGATGGTCTCTTTGGGCACGTCGTCCCGCAGACCGTGGCAGAAAACGCAGAGGCGTATGCACGCTATATGGCTTGTATGCAGGAGATCCAAACGACATACGACGAACTTCTCGCGCTCGGTGTCGCGAAGCAGGATGCGCGCTTTGTTCTGCCGGGCGGAGCGTGCACGAATTTCGTCACGACACTCAATCTGCGCTCCTTTATGGACGTCTATGAAAAGCGTGTCATAACGCCCGGGGCACAGTGGGAAATCAAAGAGATGATGCTGCGGATGCGCGATCTCATCGTCGCAGAGGAGCCGTGGCTTGAAGCGTTTATCCCGCGCGGCTGATGGCGCAGAAGGTGAATCCGATGAAAGAAAAGCATGCACAGCGCGCTGCTGTGCCGCAGGAGGAAAAGACCCCGCCCATCTTGGTGGGACGGCATGCCATCATCGAGGCGATCAAGGCAGGGCGCGGCATCAACCGCATTCTGCTCGCCGACGGCGTGCGCGGCAGCGGCGTCAACGAACTGCGGGATCTCGCACGTGAGCATGGCATCACGGTGGACACGGTCGGACGCAGCAAGCTCGATGCCATCGTTCCGCAGGATGTACGGCATCAGGGGGCAGTCGCCTATGTTGCGCCCGTCGCCTACGCTGCTGTGGAGGAGATCATCGCGGGCGCGCGGGCGCGCGGAGAGGATCCGCTCCTCCTGCTCCTCGACGGCATCGAGGATCCGCAGAATCTCGGTGCACTGCTCCGCACGGCGGATGCCGCCGGCGTCCACGGGATTCTTCTCCCGCGCCGTCACAGCGTCCCCCTGACGGAAACCGTCGCGCGCGTTTCGGCGGGGGCACTCGAATACGTGCCCGTTGCGCGCATCGGCAATATCGCACAGACCATGCGTGCGCTGAAGGAACAGGGCTTTTGGATTGCGGGTGCGGATATGAGCGGCGAGGAGACCTATGACCATGCCAATCTTACAGGGGCTCTCGTCCTCGTCATCGGCAGCGAGGGACGCGGCATGAGCCGCCTCACGCGTGACCTCTGTGACTTTACCGTACGCCTGCCCATGGTGGGGAAGATCAACTCCCTCAATGCCTCCGTCGCGGGGGCGATCCTCATGTACGAGGCACAGCGGCAGCGCAGGGCAAAGGCTGCGGTGTGACATGGCAGCGCAGCGGGAGCCCGCGTACTACCTCATCGACGGCTACAATGTCATCAACGCGTGGCCAGAGCTCATTCGCCTGCGCAGCAACCTCGATGAGGCGCGTGATGTCCTCATCCGTATTTTGACGGAGTACGGTGCGTTTGAGAACTACGAGATGACCGTCGTCTTTGATGCCTTTGCTACGGACGAAGAGGAGCATACGCTGGAGATCAGCAGTCGTATGCGCGTCATCTATACGGCGACGGGCGAGACGGCGGACAGCTGCATCGAGCGGCTCGCCTATACAGCGGTGCGCATGGGACGTGAGGTACACGTAGTCACGTCGGATGGAGCGGAGCAGAGCCTTATCCTCGGGGCAGGCGCGTATCGCATTACCTCACCCGAACTGCGTCGTTCGGTAAAAAAGGCAAAAAAATTGATGCGCGCGGAGTACATCAGCACGCACACGAAACCGCTCGGGCGCATCGAGGTGCATGAACGGATTGACCAAGTGACACTGGCGCGGCTCGAAGAGCTGCGGCGTAAAAAATAGGGACTGTCAGCGTAGCTGTTTCGCTGGACAGTCCCTTTTTTACCACCGATGCGTCCTGCGCCAGAACGACGGCTGCAGGAGAATGAGCAGGGTGAAGATCTCAAGGCGTCCGAGGAGCATTGTGAGGCAGAGTATCGCCTTTGAGAAGTCGGAGAGCGGTGCATAAGTAGAGGTCGCACTCACGATCCCGAACGCGGGACCGATGTTGCCGATGGTCGTGATGGCGACGGCGACAGCGTCGAATGGGAGGAGGCCGTCCATCGCGAGCAGGAATGCCGTGACGAAGATGACGGCGAGGTAGAGAAAGAAAAATGTCCCGACGCGCATCAGCATTGCGCCGTCCACATGTGCGCCTGTGAGCGTAATGTCCACCACGCGGTTCGGATTCAGCTTTTGGAGGACGACCGCACGTGCGTTGCGCACGAGGAGGATGAGGCGAGCCACCTTGATGCCGCTTGCCGTTGAACCTGCGCAGCCGCCGATCACCATGAGGAGAAGCAGCACCATCTTGGAGAAGGTCGGCCACGTCTCAAAGTCCGCCGACACGAATCCCGTCGTCGACAGCGAGGTCACCTGAAATACTGCGACGCGTGCCGCCATGTCGCCGTCCATCCCCATCGAGAGAATGAGATTGAGGGCGATGAGGGGTGTCGCCGCGAGCACGATGCCGAGATAGGTGCGAAACTCTGTGTTGCGCAGAATGACCGCAGGTCCCTTGATATAGGCACGGTAGTAGAGTGAGAAACTGCCGCCTGCGAGGAACATGAAGAGTGCCGTCCACAGCTCGAATGGGAGATTGTGAAAGTGCATCGTGCCGTCGTCGTAGGTGGAGAAACCACAGGTTCCGATGGTGGACATTGCATGGGCAAGAGCAATACTGAAATCGACACCGCACACCATAAAAATAGCCGTTGTTATGACGGTGAAGATCAGATAGATCTTAAAGAGCGCGACGGTCATCTCATGCAGGCGCGGCATGACACGGTCGAGCGTCGGACCGCTGCCCTCGGCACTGTACATATAGATCGTGCTTGCCCCGGACTGCGGGAGCAGCGCGATAAAGATCACGATGATGCCGAGGCCGCCGATCCACGCCGTCATCATCCGCCAGAAGAGGATGCTGTACGGCACCCCATCGAGTGTGACAAAGACCGTCGCGCCCGTACCGGTAAAGCCCGAGATACTCTCAAAGAGTGCGTCGAGAAAACCGAGGTAGTGGCCGAGGAGGTAGGGAAGCATCCCGAGAAAAGTCCCCGTGAACCAGCCGAACGCTGTAATGGCGATCCCCTCGCGCGGGGTCAGACCGTCGGAGGGGCTCCCGTAACGGCGAAAGGCGATGCCGAAAAAGATGCTGACGAAGACGGACAGCATGAACGCCTCGCGGCTTGCCTCCTTGCCGATGATGGCGAGGACAAGGGGGATCGCGAGTGCCGCCGCCATCGCAAAGGAAAGGCGTGACAGAATATAGTTGACCGTATAGATATTCATAGTGTCCTACCAGTTATGCCCTGTGTCCTTGAACAGCGCACCGACGAAGAGGAAAAAGGCAAAGATCTCGATGCGTCCGAGGATCATGAGAAAGGCACAGATGATCTTTGTCCATGCCGGGAGTGCCGCTGCTGTGTCCATGTGTACCAGCCCCGCGACACCGCCCGTCGTTGTGAGACAGGAGACCGTCAGGGCAATCGTCTCGATGGGGGCAAGGTTCGCCAGAGAGATGAGGAGGCTGCTGACCGCAAAGACGGCGGCGAAGAAAAAAGAGAGGACGAGCACCCGTCCGACCGAGTGGATGGGGATCGGCATTCCCCCCTGCCGCACGGCGAATACCATGCGCGGGTGGAGCGTGCGCTGCAGCTCTGTCCACGAGAGCGAGAGCAGTACGAGCAGTCGCGAAATGCGGAAACCGCCTGCTGCCGAGCCCATGCAGCCGCCGATGATGGCGAGAAGTGTCAAGAGCAGTACGGCACCGCCGTGGTCAGGGATCGCTCCTGTGAGCAGCAGCCCATTCGTGGAGAGAAAGGAAATAGCGTAGAAAAATCCGTAGGAAATGGCAGCCATGGGGGCGGATGTACCGCGCAGCAGGGGCGGCATGGTGAGCACCAATCCAGCAGCAAGAAAGAGCAGGAAAAAGGCGTGCAGCTCCGTGTGGCGCAGCACGTCCACCTCACCGCGTCGGCGCAGGAGCTGTCGGATCGTGAGAAGCGGAAGTGCTGAGAGCAGGGCGCTGAGCCCGCCGGCGAGCATCAGGGATGGTGTCGGCGGTAGGTTGCCCGCCATCGGCCCCGCCCCCGAGGCAGTCGTATAGAGGGCGAGCAGCAGAGCAGAGAAGACCGTGTCGCCCGCCGCGAGATAGAGGAGAGCCGCAGCAATCGTGATGGCGATATAGAGCAGCGTCATCTCGTGCATAGGGCGCGTCATACGATTCCAGAGCGGACTGAATAGCCGCTCCTGCCGCACCGAAAAGTCCACGCCGAAGCAGCCGCCGACGACGGGCTGCACCGTCACGAGGATGACGACAAAGAGCAGACCGCCGAACCAGCTCATCAGTCCGCGCCAGAGGAGGAGCGCAGGCGGCAGATCCTCGGGCAGTGCCGTCAGCCCCGTCGTCGTGAGTGCCGAGATACATTCAAAGAAGGTGTTGACCGGCGAGAGATGCAGCCCCGCCAGATGGAAGGGCAGCATGCCGAGCAGCGCGAGGAAAAACCACACAACGAGCAGAAAGAGCATCCCTTCCTGCACCGATAGCTGACGCATGTGGCTGCGCCCCATATTGCCGAACACCATGCCGAGGATAAAGGTCAGTACACTGAGAACGGGAAAAAATCCGGTCGAGGCATCGCCGACGATTATCCCATAGGCAAAGGGGATGAGATAGAGTGGAGCGAAGACATACGCCGTGCGCCCCATGAGCACCCAAAAGAGATCAAAGCGCATCAGTCGTCTCCAAAGTAGGTGAGAGCTTTATTGGCAAAACTCTTCAGAACGAAGAGAATGACACGGTCGCCCGGCTGCAGCTCCGTCATGCCGTTCGGGATCGCCGCTTTTTCTCCGCGCACATAGGCGCAGACGAGACATTCGCGCGGGAGCCGAGCGTCCATCAGTTTTTTTCCTGCGACGGGAGCACCGGGGCGGACGATCACCTCGAGCGCCTCTGCACGTGCGCCCTCGAGCAGGGTGACGCGCGCCACATCGCTGCCGCGTGCAAAGGCGAGCACCTCGCTCGCAGAGAGCAGACGCGCCGAGAGCGCAATGGTCACGCCGACCTTCTCCATGAGATCAATATACTCGTTGCGGTTGACGCGCACCAATGACTTGATGCTGCTGTTTGAGAGATGGCGTGCGAGGAGGGCAAGCATCAGATTCAGCTTGTCGTCCTCCGTCAGACAGACGATGGCATCCGCCTCGGCGATCCCCTCCTGTATCAGGAGATCCATATCCGTACCGTCGCCGCAGATCGCAAGGCCTGTCGACATCATCCCCGCGAGCAGCTCACAGCGCTCGCGGCTGCGGTCGATCACCTTTACCTGTACCCCTTGGCGCTCGAGCATGAGCGCGAGTGCGCGTCCCGTCCGCCCCGCGCCGATGATGGCGACGCGGGCGAGCTTCTTCGTGTCGCTGGGCACGAGGCTCTGGCTGAACTCCTCGATCCGTTCCTGCAGACCGATGAAGTAGGCATTGTCGCCCGGGAGGAACATATCGTCGCCGTGGGGGATAATCATCCGATGGTCGCGGAAGATCAGCCCTGCCAGAACGCCTTGCGGCAGGGTCAAGTCCTTGAGCGGAATGCGGGCGATCGGCGCATGGCGGCGGATGCGCGTCTCGAAGAGCTGCACCTTGCCCTGTGCAAAATCCTCCACATTGAGTGCGGCAGGGGTCATGAGGATGCGGTTGATTTCGTTCGCCGTGATGAGCTCGGGGTTCAGCACGAGATCAATGTCAAAATTTTCCTTGAGATACTTGCCTGCCTCCACCGTGACCTTCATGTCGCGGATACGGGCAATCGTATGACGAATGCCGTGTTTCTTCGCGAGGACACAGGCGACAATGTTCACCTCGTCGCTCTCCGTCACCGCGATGAGAATGTCCGCACTGTTGATGTCGGGATCGTTCATCGTTATGGGGCTCGCGATATTTGCCTCGACCGTGAGTACGTCGAGCGTCGTCTTTGCTGCCTCCAGCTGCTTTGAGACGCCGTCCACCACGACGACATCCATGCCCTCCTCCGAGAGCAGCGAGGCAATACTGTATCCGAGTTGTCCCGCGCCTGCTACTACAATTCGCACATTCCTACCTCCTGCACACGATAAATCATGGCAAGTATACCACACCACATGGCATGATGCCATATTTTTACCGATTTCGGCTCTATGATAAATGCTATGGTCGGTAAAATTTGGAGATTTGCTCATTGAATTGTCGCGAATCGGCTTGACAATGTCGGGCACGACACATAATATAGTAGTGTTGCGAATGGGAAGAGTTTGCGCCAATAGAGAGAATTTGGCAGGCGTGGAGGTGGATGATTGGCAGCGATTACCTATGAGCTGATTCGGAAAGATCCTGCGACGGGAGCGCGTGCCGGTGTCATTCACACACCGCATGGGAGTTTTCCGACACCGATCTTCATGCCGGTGGGGACGCAGGCGTCCGTCAAGGGGGTTTCACCCGATGAACTGCGTGATCTCGGCGCGGGGATCATCCTCAGCAATACCTATCATCTCTTCCTGCGTCCCGGAATGGAGCTCGTGCGGGAGGCGGGCGGACTGCATCACTTCATGCACTGGGACGGTGCGATCCTCACGGACAGCGGTGGATTTCAGGTGTTTAGCCTCGGCGACCTGCGCAAGATCACCGAGGAGGGGGCGACGTTCCGCTCGCATATTGACGGGTCGAAGAAATTCCTCTCGCCCGAGGTGTCGATGGAGGTGCAGCGCGCACTCGGCTCGGATATCGTCATGGCGTTCGACGAGTGTATTCCGTATCCTGCCGATCATGACTATGCGAAGGCCTCGACGGAGCGCACACAGCGCTGGCTCATCCGCTGCCGCGATGCGATGGCGGGCGCAGAGGGGCAGGGGCTTTTCGGCATCGTGCAGGGCGGGATGTACCGCGACCTGCGCGCCTGGCACGCCGCCGCCGTAACGGAGCTCGATTTGCCGGGCTATGCCATCGGCGGGCTGAGTGTCGGCGAGCCGCATGCGCTGATGGAGGAGATCCTCTCCTATACGACAGAGCTTCTGCCCGAGGAGAAACCGCGCTACCTCATGGGCGTCGGAACACCTGACTACCTCCTCACGGGGGTACGGCACGGCATCGATATGTTTGACTGCGTATTCCCGACGCGCGTGGCACGCAACGGCATGGCGATGACATGGACGGGGCGGCTCGTGATGAAGAATGCGGCGTATGCGCATGACCATACCGTCATGGAGGACGGCTGCGGTTGCTATGCCTGCCGCAATGGATACACGCGTGCATACATCCGTCACCTCGTACGGGCGCAGGAGATCTTCGGACTGCGCCTGCTTTCCCTGCACAACCTCTACTTCCTGCAGGAGTTCATGCGGCGGATGCGTGCGTCAATTTTGGATGGGACGTTTTTATCGTTTTATCAGGACGTTATGAGTCACTATCATAGGAATAAGTGAAGGAGTTGTCTTTATGGATGCAGAAATGATGGCACAGCTGAGTTCGTGGGGCCCGATTGTTATACTGGTGCTCTTCTTTTACTTCCTCCTCTACCGCCCGCAGAAGCAGGCACAGAAGAAGCGTGAGGAGATGCTCAGCCGCCTGAAGGTCGGCGATGCGGTCATTACGCTCGGCGGAATGCATGGCAAGATTACGGCGATTGATGAGAAAACCGTTACCCTCAGTGTCGGCGAGAACGTCAGCATCGTCTTTGAGCGCTCTGCGATCAGTGGCGTGAATGAGGGGCAGGAGTAAATCCGCTGTGACGGCAGAGGATATACGTGCTGAGAAAAAGGCGCTGCGGCAGGAGATGCTGAGACGGCGCCGTACATTATCATCGGAGCAGCGGGCGCACGCGGGCAGCGTCATCACGGCGCAGGTCCTGCCGGAGCTGAAGCAGGCAGGGACGGTCATGCTCTACGCATCCATGCCGGAGGAGATCGACCTCTTTCCGCTGATGGAGGAGCTGATCTCTGTTGGGAAACGCATTGCTTTGCCCGAGATTACGGGGCGCGGCACGATGGAGGCACGGGAACTTCCTGCCATGGATGCGCTGACCCACGGTGCATTTGATATACCGACGCCTGATCCTGCACGTGGGGCGCGGATTCTGCCCGAGGGGATCGATGTCGTCATCGTCCCCGGTGCAGCGTTTGATGCAGACGGCGGGCGGCTGGGACTGGGCGGCGGATATTATGACCGCTTCCTTCCGCGTGCGGTGCATGCGGAACGTCTCGTTCTGGCATTCGATTTCCAGATCGTTCCTACCGTTCCCATGGCGGTATGGGATGCACGTGTCGATCGGATTCTGACCGAGCAGCGCAGCATGGACTGCCGAAACGGCAGAGTGAAAGAGGGGTAAAGGCTGTTGAGACAACATAGTCTGTTAAAGCTGGTGATTACGGTCGCCGTCATCATCGCAGCTTTTTTCGTGTGTGTTCGGCCGCTTGCGAGCTCCATACGACAGGGGCTTGACCTGCAGGGCGGTACGCACGTCGTCCTGGAGGCGGTCGATACGGAGCAGGCGCAGGTCAACGACGATGCGATGAACCGCGTCATTGCGATCATGGAGAAGCGCGTCAATGCACTTGGCCTCACCGAACCGATCATCCAGCGCGAGGGGGAGCGGCGCGTCATTATCGAGCTGCCGGGCGTCAAGGATCCTGATGCGGCAATCAAGACCATCGGCAAGACGGCGATGCTCGAGTTCCGTGATGAGGACGGCAACACCGTCCTGACCGGTACCGATCTGAAGGATGCACAGGCATCGACGAATCCGCAGACGGGGCAGAACGTCGTCAACCTCGAGTTCTCGGATGAGGGCGCACAGAAATTCGCCGACCTGACGATGAAGAACGTCGGGCGTACGATTGCGATCCTGCTTGACGGAGAGGTGCTCACCGCGCCGAACGTACGCGAGCCGATCCTCGGCGGGCGTGCGGAGATCACGGGACAGAAGACGCTCGAGGAGGCACAGAACCTCGCCGTCGTCCTGCGTAGCGGCGCACTGCCCGTGAAGGTCGAGATCATCGAGACGCGCACGGTCGGTCCGACGCTCGGACAGGACTCGAAGGACAAGTCCCAGTTCGCCTTTGCCGTTGGACTTGGTGCGGTCGTCATCTTCATGATTTTCTTCTACCATTTCTCGGGATTCATCGCCGACGTGGCACTGATGGCATATACGATCATGCTGCTCAGCATCCTCTACCTGATGGATGCGACCCTGACACTTCCGGGCGTCGCGGGTATCATTCTCTCCATCGGTATGGCGGTGGATGCGAACGTGCTCATCTTTGAGCACTTCAAGGAGGAGTATCAGATCAACGGAAAGTCTCTGCGCCTTTCCATGGACGCGGGGTTCAAGCGTGCATTTACGACGATCTTTGACTCGAATGTCACGACGCTGATCGCGGCGGGCGTGCTCTTCTTCCTCGGGACGGGGACGATACGCGGCTTTGCCATCACGCTCGGCGTCGGCACGATTCTCTCCATGTTCACGGCGATCACGCTGACGCAGTTCATGCTCAAGCTGATGATCAACTCGAAACTGTCAGAGAATCCGCGCCTCTATGGTGCGACGGGCTTCATGCTCGGGGGAAAGAAGGGGGCTGAGAAGAATGCCTAAGTTCGATATCGCAGGACATCGCAAAATATGGTTTCTGATCTCGCTGCTCGTCATTATCCCGGGGATTATTTGCATGTGCGTGCGCGGCTTCAACTTCGGCATCGACTTCACGGGCGGTACGATCATGGATCTGCGCTTTGAGCAGCCTGTGACCTTGCAGGAGGTACGCAGCAGCCTCGCAAAGTACGATCTGGACGGCAGCACGATCCAGTTTGCAGGTGCAGAGGCGGGAATTGATGCCTCTGAGAACGTCATGATCCGCACGATCGACCTCGAGGAGAACCAGCGCAAAGAGGTCATGGCATCACTTACGCAGGATGTCGGGCCCTACACGGTGCTGCGCGAGGAGAAGGTCGGTGCGACCATCGGGGGCGAGCTGATCACGAATGCCGTGCTTGCACTCGTGATCTCATGGGCACTCATCATCCTCTATGTCGCCTATCGCTTTGAGTGGCGTTTTGGTGTGTCGGCCGTGCTCGCGCTCATCCATGACATCATCATCGTCATGGCAGTCTTTTCGTTCACGCAGCGGCAGATTGACTCCTCGTTTATCGCCGCTCTGCTGACGATTGTCGGATACTCCATCAACGATACCATCGTTATCTTTGACCGTATCCGTGAGAATCTGAAACTGCATTTCCGTCGCGGCGGGGATGTGAACGAGCTGGTCAACCGCTCCATCTATCAGACGCTGACCCGCTCGCTCTATACGGTGTTCACCGTATTGTTCACGACGTTCGCCCTGTACTGGTTTGGCGGTGAGACGACGAAGGACTTTGCCTTTGCACTGCTCATCGGCTTTGCGGTCGGCTGCTATTCCTCCATCTTTATTGCGAGCCAGCTCTGGATTGAGCTGCGTAATCGGACGGAGCATCGCCGCCCTGCGGTAAAACCTGCAGCGGCGGAGTGATTTCATAGGGAAAGAGCCTGCTCGGATCGCTGAGCAGGCTCTTTTGATGAGGTGGGAAGAGGAGGAGAAAAACGTGCTGAAAGAATGGATCGTCGCACAGCATACGGACGAGGGGGACGCGCTCGCCGCAGAGATCGGCGTCACGCCCATCATCGGACAGCTCCTTTGGCAGCGCGGCATCCGCACGGCAGAGGAAGCGCACGCCTTTCTCCACCCTGCGGATACGCCGTTTCATGATCCTTTCCTCATGGCGGATATGGAGTGCGGGGCGGAGCGCGTCCTGCGTGCCGTCCGCCGTGGCGAGCCGATCGTGATCTACGGGGACTATGATGTGGACGGCATGACGGCAACCGCTCTCCTGATGCGGAGCATCCGCGCGCTCGGTGGAAATGTCTCCTACTATATCCCGAACCGTTTCACAGAGGGCTATGGGCTGAACGCAGATGCCCTGCAGCAGATCGCGGGGGAGGGCTGCCGCCTTCTTGTGACAGTGGACTGCGGAATTGCTTCGGTGGATACTGTGGCAGAGGCGGCGGGCGGTATGGACATCGTCATCACGGATCATCATCTGCCGGGGCAGACGCTTCCGCCTGCCTATGCTGTGATGAATCCGCATCGCGCGGACTGTTCCTACCCGGAGAAGAATCTCGCAGGTGTCGGTGTCGCGTTAAAGCTCGTTCAGGCACTTTGGAAGATGGAGGGAAAGGAGCTCTTTGCAGATCATCTGGACATTGCGGCACTCGGCACGATCGCCGATCTTGTGCCGCTCGTCGGCGAGAACCGAAAAATCGTGCAGATGGGACTGCAGCAGATGGCAGAGCATCCCTGTGTCGGCATACGCGCTCTCATCGAGGTCGCGGGACTGGCGGACAAGAGCATCAACACGGGACAGGTCGGGTTCCAGCTTGCCCCGCGTCTCAATGCAGCAGGCCGTATTGAGACAGCGCGTCATGGGGCAGAGCTCCTTCTGACTGAGGATACGGCGTGTGCCGCCCGCATGGCAGGGGAGCTGAATGCACTCAATACGGAGCGGCGCGATCTGGAGCAGGACATCCTAGCGGAGGCGGAGCTGCAGCTGTCGGATTTCACCCCCGATGTTCCTGCCATCGTCGTGGCAGGAGAGGAATGGAACGCGGGCGTGATCGGCATCGTGGCATCCCGCCTGGTCGAAAAATATTATCGTCCGAGCATTGTCCTCACGCGTCGGGACGATGTCTATAAAGGTTCGTGCCGCAGCATCGCGGGACTGCATCTCTACGAGGCACTTTCCGCCTGTCGTGACACACTCATCCAGTTCGGCGGACACGCAATGGCGGCAGGGCTGACACTCTCCTGTGAGCGTCTCCCGGACTTTCGCCGTGCCTTTTCGGAGGCGGTGCGCACCAGATTGACCGCGCAGGACTTTATCCCGAAGGTCGCCATTTCGGCTCTTGCCGCTCCCGCGGACTGGACCATCGAGACAGTGGAGGAACTGGCTCTGCTGGAGCCGTACGGGATGGGAAATCCACGCCCGATCTTCGGCGTGCGGAACGTGCGTCCGCAGAAGGCATCGTCCATCGGTGCGGAGGGAAAGCATCTGCGCATGGACATCGGCACACGGGAGCATCATATCACGGCACTTTACTGGAACGCGGGCGATCTCGCGACAGTGCTGACGGAGGAGGACAGCGACCTCGCCTATACGCCGAGCATCAACGAGTGGCAGGGCGAACGCTCCGTGCAGTGCATGGTGGATACCGTCACGCCCGCCGCACACGAGCGCATCTTTCCGGAGCGGGAACTGCTGCGCAGGATCTATGCCTTTCTGCGTTCTCTTGCGGCGGAGGATGGGACGATACGGGGGAGTGCACCGGTGCTTACCCACCGCTTTTCATACATGATGGAACACATCTCGCACTACACAATGGACTGCGCCCTGCAGATATTTTTGGAGCTCGGCGTGCTGAATGTATCGCCTGAGGGGTGGAATTTTATTCCGCCGCGGGGTAAAATGGAGCTGATGGATGCACCGACCTATCGTCGGCATCAGGAGAGAAAGGAGGCGGCAGCAGATGTCGGATGAACTGAAACCCGTGACACTCGATATGATCTTGGAGAAGATTGCCGCATATCAGCCGAACGCGGATATCAATAAAATCGTACGCGCCTACGAATTTGCGGCGAACGCCCATCGGGGACAGGAACGTGTCTCGGGCGAGCCGTATATCGTCCACCCCATGCACGTCGCCTATATCCTTACGACACTCCATCTTGACGATGAGACGATATGCGCCGCGTTCCTGCACGACGTGGTGGAGGATACGCAGACCACCCTCGAGGAGATCGAGGAGGTATTCGGAAAGAACGTCATGACGCTCATCGACGGCGTGACGAAACTCGGGCGCATTGAGTCCATGTCCAAGGAGGACGTCAAACTCGAGAACTACCGCAAGATGTTTCTCGCTATGGCGAAGGACATCCGCGTCATCATGATAAAGCTCGCCGATCGTCTGCACAACATGCGCACGCTGAAGTATATGCGCGAGGACAAACGCCAGCGCATCGCGCGGGAGACACTCGAAGTCTATGCGCCGCTCGCCAACCGCCTCGGCATCTCCGGCATCAAGGCAGAGCTCGAGGATCTCTGCCTGCGGTACTTGGAACCGGAGGCATACTATACACTCGTGGAGGAGGTAAAGCAGAAGCGGCGTGAGCGGCAGGAATTCATTCAGGATGCCGTTCAAAAAATCCGTGCCCAGCTTGAGGCGGCGGGAATCGAGGCGGAGATCAAGGGGCGCGCGAAGCATTTTTACAGCATCTATCGCAAGATGAAGCGGGACAACAAGAGCATCAATGAGATCTACGACCTCTCAGCCGTGCGCGTCCTCGTCTCGACGGTCAAGGACTGCTATGGCGTGCTCGGCGTCATCCACGCGATGTGGAAGCCGATCCCGGGACGGTTCAAGGACTATATTGCCATGCCGAAGTCCAACGGCTATCAGTCCCTGCATACGACCGTCATGACGGAGGGGGATCCGCTCGAGATCCAGATCCGCACCAAGGCGATGCACCAGATCTCCGAGTTCGGTATCGCGGCGCACTGGAAGTACAAGGAGGCAGGGCGGAGCGTCGGCGCGGGCGATGAGAACGATCAAAAGATGTCGTGGCTGCGTCAGATGGTCAGCCTCCAGAAGGAATACGATGATCCGAAGGAATTCTTCGAGGCACTGAAGCTCGACGTATTCTCCGACGAGGTCTTTGTCTTTACGCCGCGCGGCGATGTCATCGACCTGCCGAAAGGCTCGAACCCCATCGACTTTGCCTATCACATCCACACGGAGATCGGGCATCACTGCGTCGGTGCAAAGGTCAATGGGAAGATTGTGCCGCTCGAATACAAGCTGAAGAACGGCGACATCGTCTCCATCGTCACGAACAAGGCGAGCGGCGGGCCGAGCCCCGACTGGCTGAACACCGTTGCCTCCTCGGCGACGCGCGGCAAGATACGCGCATGGTTCAAACGGGAGAACCGCGAGGCGAACATCGAGCGCGGCATGACCCTCATCCGCGACGAGGCAAAGCGGCTCGGCTATGCGGCAAAGGATCTCATGACGGATGGACGACTTGCCAAGGTCGCGGAAAAGCTCAATGTGCAGAGCGAGGACGATCTGCTCGCCGCACTCGGCTACGGCGGTGTCAGCCTGCGCGGAGCGATGACGAAGCTGATAGAGCTCTATCAGCAGGCGATCAAGGACTGCACACCGCCCGAGGTCTCGCAGATGCTCTCGGAGCTCAAGGCGCCACGGCGCGGCAAGCGGAAAAAGGCAAGTCATGGCGTCCTCGTCGAAGGGGAGGGCGGCTACCTCGTGCGCCTCGCGCGTTGCTGCAACCCTGTCCCGGGCGACCCGATCACGGGCTACATCACGCGTGGACGTGGCGTCTCCGTGCATCGCTCCGACTGTCCAAACGTCCTCAACGACACCGAGTTTACGCGCATGATCGAGGTGAGCTGGGACATCGGTCTGGACAAGGAGTACACCGTCGGCATTGAGATCATCTGCAACGACCGCAACGGGATGCTCGCCGAGATCCTCGCCGTGCCGTCTGAGATGAAGATCAACATCCAGACCATCAACGCCACGCCGAACCGCCGCAATAAAACCTCCACCGTCCAGCTCGGACTCAGCGTCAGCAACATCGACCAGATCGAGCGAGTCATGACGCGTGTCCGCCAGCTCAAGGACGTCTACCGCGTCACGCGCACCCTCGGCGCAGGAAACGGAGAGGGATAACAGAATAAAAGCTCCGCATATCGGCAACAGAAACCGACCTGCGGAGCCCTTGTTTATTGAGAAAAGTGCGGAGCGGGGGGAAGCTATCCATCAAATTTTGCACAGATGTTACAGATTATCCTAACCATCACGCCACCGACTGTCACCGTATTTTGCGACTTTGCCCATGATGTCAAAATTATGGGAAATTGTTGGTTCGTACGTTCTGTGCTGCCATGGAGGAGAGCTTAAACAACGGAAGAATTCATTGGCTCCGAGGAGAATCGTCGTGAAAAACTCCTTTTTCGGCAGCCAGTAATTTTTCTTGTTCCAATTCGTATAAACCTTGATAAAATTATTTTCATGGGCGATAAGATGTATTTCGCACGGACATCCCCAAAAACTGCACACCGCTTCACCTGTGTGCAGGCATTCATCCACTGATTCAGCCATGTTATTCCATAACACGTCGATGTAATCCCACTCGTGTAACGTCAATATGTGCTGATCATAATAATCCAGCAGAATCGCTCCTTCGATATCCTCATACCCAATGTATTTTGCAATTTTACGCAGCGCTTCTGCGTCGTGAATGGAGATGAATCCGCTGGCGGGAATATTGTCCAAGGCCCTGGCTGCCTTCTTGGAAAGATATAAAAATGATTGGCAGGAAAACATGTTGTCGATATTCATTTTACTCTCCAGGAATTCTTCTTATATATTCGCCATAAAGGCGCGGTAGGTGTGCTCCATCTCCTTGCGGGTTTTGCTCGCAGGCCAGAGTTCGCCGAGGGCGCCTTCGCGCATCCCGGCGGCGAGGTGACTGTAGAGGCTTGGATTCTCCGCACTGAGGCGTGCGATGAGCTCTTTGACGGTTTGCCGTATGGTGTTTCCGTTGTGCGGACATGGCGACGGGATGGGAGTGAAGCCATGCAGGGGAATAGCGTCGATGATCTCCTGCTCACGGAAGTAGACGAGCGGACGGATGACGGTGATGCCCGTCTTGTCGAGGTAGGTCTTGGGACGGAAGGTGTTGAGCTGTCCTGAGTAGAACAGGCTCATGAGAAAGGTCTCCACGGCATCATCATGATGGTGCGCGTAGGCGACCTTGTTCATGTGATGTTCCTTTGCGTAGCGGTTGACCGCACCGCGGCGAAAGAAGGCGCAGGTAAAGCAGGGGCTTTTTTCCTCCTGCTCTGCGATTGCTCCGGCAATGTCAACGTCAACGACCTCGTACGGAACGTCGAGGCTTTTGCAGAACGCCGCAATCGCATCGGTGTCAAAGGGATCGTCGAACTGTGGGTTGACGGTGAATGCGGCGATGGTGAAGTCTTTCTTCAGCCGTTCGCGCAGGATGGCGAGTGCATAGGTGAGAAAGATGCTGTCCTTGCCGCCGGAGACACCGATGAGGATGCGGTCGCCGTTGTCGATGAGTTCAAACTCGACGACAGCACGCATGAGTTTGCTGAAATAGGTCTGCGGGATGTTGATGTTCATAGAATTGAGTTGCTTCCTTTATTCCTTATGACAGAGATAGACGCCGAGGATACCGCTCCCGAGGGTGACGGAGAAGCGATGCTCTGTGTTGCCCTCGGCGAGGACGTTGCTGATTGTCGTGGAAGAGTGCGTGTGTATCTGTGCATGGTTCAGCTCCCATCGCAGTCCATTTGTCGTGATGCCGGTGCACTCCTCGGTGAAGGGGAGAAGGGAGATGGCCTGCGGAGGACTGTCACATGTGATGGTTAAGGATTCGTCACCGTGCAGGAAGAACAGAGCCTCACGTTCATCAGCGAGGATACAGGGGAGAGCAGCGTGTGCCGCGACGGAGGCAGCACTCATGAGGTGGTCGAATCTGCCGCCGAATGCGCCAGTCAGGATAACGAACGCAGAGGGCATGAGCTCTGCGGCGATCCTGAGCGCAAGCTCTGTATCGGTAAAATCCTTTGCGGGTGGAAAGGCGTGCACACGTGCGCCGTGTTCCTCTGCCCACGCCCACGCATCATGAGCAGCGCTGTCCCTATCGCCGATCAAATGTGCAGGGGGGAGCGAAAGAGCCCGGCAGATATTCACTCCGCGATCAATGGCCCAGATGGGGCGGTCAGTACCGCCCTTTTCGGATTCTTGCACGAGTTGCGTCATCCAATCTTTTGCCGGTGTCCGCCCTCCGCCGATACAGACGACCTCCTGTGACGGCGGGGAGGGCAGCGCTGCGTGGAGCGCTGGGAGGATGAGATTGTGCTTGTATTCATGCATGACAATAGTTCCTTTTGTCGAGTTTTATGATAGAATATGATTATATCACACGGTTTTTTTGACGAAAAGCGAAAAAACGAAAAAAAGGGGTTGACGGGAGTCGCGACGTGTGTTATATTATGACAGTCGCGCCGA